>ERZ894206.346-NODE-346-length-40693-cov-9.590728_pt1 | contig 40693 bp, 37 predicted proteins | sample MGYA00380287_ERZ894206 | MGnify/ENA primary metagenome ERZ894206 (study PRJEB32331, sample SAMN06328483) | human gut metagenome | biome: human gut microbiome; feature: stool | host: Homo sapiens | collected 2013-04-12 ...
GATATGGAGGCTTTTTGTGTTTATAGGTATAATGTTTGTATAATGGTTACTTTCAGTAGCTTTTTTTCCTCTTTGAACCTTCTATTTTCCTTTTTCAGCAAGCAATTTCTTTTTAGTTTGAAACTTCATCCTTATCTTTACAGAATAAAAATGGTATAAAAAGGCTTTTTTTGAAAAATAGGACGTTTTTATTCCATTCTTTCCCTCTTTTTTCTAAGGGATTTTAGTACTTTTGGACTCGAATCTAATAAAAAGGGAAAAAATCGCAATTATATAATTATTAAAATTACTCCTGTGTATATGGAAAACAAAATTCAAGAGTTGACTGATAAGATTTACCGCGAGGGGGTCGAAAAAGGTAACACTGAGGCCCAGAAACTTATCGCTAACGCTCAAGATGAAGCCAAGAAAATTGTGGAAGACGCTCGTAAAGAAGCTGAAGCAATTGTGGCTGCCTCTCGTAAGTCTGCCGATGAACTGGCAGAAAATACCAAGTCGGAATTGAAATTATTCGCCGGCCAGGCAGTGAATGCACTGAAGTCTGAAATCGCTACACTTGTGACGGATAAGATTGTCAATGCGGATGTGAAAGCATTTGCTGCCGATAAGGATTATCTGAACGCCTTCATAGTTGCATTAGCTTCCAAATGGAGTGTGAACGAGCCTATCGTGATCTCTACCGCCGATGCCGACGGCCTGAAGAAATACTTCGCCGCACAAGCAAAAGCGTTGCTGGATAAAGGTGTGAAGATAGAACAGGTAAATGGTAATAAGACGTTGTTCACCGTTTCGCCTGCCGATGGTTCGTACAAAGTAAACTTCGGTGAAGAAGAATTTATGAATTACTTCAAAGAATTCCTGCGTCCGCAATTAGTGGAAATGCTGTTCTAAAACCACAGGATATGAGTAAATACTATTACTACTTGGTAGCCGGTTTGCCCGAACTCACTTTGGAGGATAGCAAACTGAGCTATACGGTAGCTGATTTCAAAGCGGAACTGTATCCGGATTTGTCCGACGAAGATAGACGGTTGATTGACCTGTTTTATCTGAAGTTTGACAATGCGAACGTTCTGAAATTACTAAAGGATAAAGACGCTGCCATTGACTCTCGTGGAAATTATTCCGCAGAAGAATTGGCTGAGTTTATCTCATCGCTTAAAGATGGTGACGAGGTGGCTGATGCCGTATTTCCTTCCTATCTCTCCACTTTTATTTCAGAATATTTCAATACTCCTGCCGAGGATGATTTTCTGCATGAGGATCGTCTGGCTGCGCTTTACTATGCGTATGCAATGAAGTGTAGGAATAAGTTCGTGTCTTCCTGGTTTGCGTTCAATCTGACAATGAACAATGTGCTGGTGGCACTGACTGCCCGGAAATTCAAGATGGATATCGCTCCGCTGATAGTGGGAGATACGGAAGTGTGCGAGGCTTTGCGTACATCCGGTGCCCGTGATTTCGGGCTGACAGGAGAGGTGGACTTCCTGGATCAGTTGGTGAAGATCAGTGAAACCGAAGAGTTAGTGGAACGGGAAAAGAAAATTGACCAGTTACGTTGGAATTGGATGGAAGAAGCTACCTTCTTCAACTATTTCACCGTAGAGCGTCTGTTCGTTTTTCTGCTGCAACTGGAAATGATAGAACGGTGGATTTCTTTGGATAAGGAAAAGGGTAATCAGTTGTTCCGCAGCATCATAGCAACGCTGAAGGATGAAGTGCAGATTCCCGCAGAATTCAGATAAAATAAATAACATAATTATATGGCAACAAAAGGAACTGTTAGTGGCGTTATCGCCAACATGGTAACCCTCGTCGTTGACGGCCCGGTGGCACAGAACGAGATTTGCTACATCTCGACCGGCGGTGACCGACTGATGGCGGAGGTGATTAAGGTGGTAGGTACCCATGTGTACGTGCAGGTGTTTGAGAGCACCCGCGGACTGAAAGTAGGGGCTGAAGCCGAATTTACCGGACACATGCTTGAGGTGACATTAGGCCCGGGTATGCTTTCGAAAAACTATGACGGTCTGCAAAATGACCTCGATAAGATGGATGGAGTCTTCCTGAAACGCGGACAATACACCTATCCGCTGGACAAGGGAAGCAGATGGCACTTTATGCCTCTGGTGAAAGTGGGTGATAAAGTGGAAGCTGCTGCCTGGCTGGGCCAAGTGGATGAAAACTTCCAACCCCTGAAAATCATGGTGCCTTTCACTCAAAAGGGTGTATGTACCGTGAAATCCATCGTAGACGAAGGTGAGTACAGCATCGAAGATATCGTAGCCGTACTGACTGACGAAGAAGGGAATGACATCCATGTGAACATGATACAGAAATGGCCGGTGAAACGCGCCATGACGAATTATAAAGAAAAGCCACGTCCTTTCAAACTGTTGGAAACGGGTGTACGTGTCATTGATACCGTGAATCCTATCGTAGAAGGTGGTACGGGATTTATCCCCGGCCCGTTCGGTACGGGAAAAACGGTGCTTCAGCACGCCATTTCAAAGCAGGCAGAGGCGGATATCGTAATCATTGCTGCCTGTGGTGAGCGTGCCAATGAGGTTGTGGAAATCTTTACGGAATTTCCGGAACTGGTTGACCCGCATACCGGACGTAAGTTGATGGAGCGTACAATCATTATCGCTAATACTTCGAACATGCCGGTAGCTGCCCGTGAAGCATCTGTATATACGGCTATGACGATTGCAGAGTATTATCGTAGCATGGGGCTGAAGGTATTGTTGATGGCTGACTCCACTTCCCGTTGGGCACAGGCTTTGCGCGAGATGTCCAATCGTATGGAAGAGTTGCCTGGACCTGACGCATTCCCGATGGACTTGTCTTCTATCATCTCCAATTTCTACGGACGTGCCGGATATGTGGTGCTGGGTAACGGTGAAACGGGTTCTATTACCTTTATCGGTACGGTGTCTCCTGCCGGTGGTAACTTGAAAGAGCCTGTAACGGAGAATACGAAGAAGGTAGCCCGCTGTTTCTACGCTCTTGAACAGGATCGTGCCGACAAGAAGCGTTATCCCGCCGTGAATCCGATTGATTCTTATTCTAAATATATCGAATATCCTGAATTTGAGGAATATATCAAAACTCACATCAATGGCGAGTGGATCGGTAAGGTGAATGAAATCAAAAACCGCTTGCAACGCGGTAAGGAGATTGCCGAACAGATCAATATCCTGGGTGATGACGGTGTACCTGTAGAATATCATGTAACATTCTGGAAATCAGAATTGATCGACTTCGTAATCCTGCAACAGGATGCTTTCGACGAAATTGACGCTGTAACGCCGATGGAGCGTCAGGAAGATATCCTGAACATGATTATTGATATCTGTCATACGGAGTTTGAATTCGATAACTTCAATGAAGTAATGGATTATTTTAAGAAAATGATCAATATCTGTAAGCAGATGAACTACTCGAAGTTCAAATCAGAAGAATATGAAGGATTCCGTAAGCAGTTGCAGGAACTGATTGAAGAACGTAAAGCATAAGGAAAAGTACAATTTACCATTTACAAGGTACAATTTGCCGTTCGGCATGTGTGTGTAGGTGGTAAAAAGTTAGAATGCGAAAATTGTAAATTGTAAATTGCTAAATTGTAAATAAATAGATGGCAACAAAAGCATTTCAAAAAATATATACCAAGGTCACTCAGATAACGAAAGCTACGTGTTCGCTGAAAGCAACAGGGGTAGGGTATGATGAGTTGGCAACCGTAAACGGCAAGCTCGCCCAGGTGGTGAAGATTGCCGGTGACGATGTGACTTTGCAGGTATTTGAGGGTACGGAAGGTATCCCGACCAATGCGGAGATAGTATTTCTGGGTAAGTCGCCTACGCTGAAAGTGAGCGAACAGCTTGCGGGACGTTTCTTCAACGCTTTCGGTGATCCGATTGACGGTGGTCCGTCTATCGAAGGTCAGGAAGTGGAAATCGGTGGTCCGTCTGTGAACCCGGTACGCCGTAAACAACCGTCGGAACTGATTGCGACTGGTATTGCAGGTATCGACTTGAACAATACGCTGGTATCCGGACAGAAGATTCCGTTCTTTGCCGACCCTGACCAGCCGTTTAACCAGGTAATGGCGAACGTAGCACTTCGTGCCGAGACGGATAAGATCATCCTGGGCGGTATGGGTATGACGAACGATGACTACCTGTACTTTAAGAATGTATTCTCCAACGCTGGTGCGCTCGACCGTATCGTCAGCTTCATGAATACAACGGAGAATCCTCCGGTAGAACGTTTGCTGATTCCGGATATGGCGTTGACGGCAGCCGAATATTTCGCTGTGAACAATAATGAAAAGGTATTGGTACTGTTGACTGATATGACCTCTTACGCTGATGCGTTGGCGATTGTATCCAACCGTATGGACCAGATTCCTTCAAAAGATTCTATGCCGGGTTCTCTTTATTCGGATTTGGCTAAGATTTATGAGAAGGCAGTACAGTTCCCAAGTGGTGGTTCCATTACCATTATCGCAGTGACAACATTGTCCGGTGGCGATATTACGCATGCTGTGCCTGATAATACGGGTTACATTACGGAAGGTCAGTTGTTCCTGCGTCGTGATACAGATATCGGTAAGGTTATCGTTGACCCGTTCCGTTCACTGTCCCGTCTGAAACAGCTCGTTACAGGTAAGAAGACGCGTAAAGACCATCCGCAGGTGATGAATGCTGCTGTACGTCTGTACGCCGATGCTGCCAACGCCAAGACGAAGTTGGAGAACGGTTTCGACCTGACAAATTATGACGAACGTACCCTTGCATTTGCCAAGGATTACTCCAACCAATTGCTGGCTATTGATGTGAACCTCGATACAACTGAGATGCTCGATGTGGCTTGGAGCCTGTTCGGTAAGTATTTCCGTCCGGAAGAAGTGAATATCAAGAAAGAACTTGTGGACCAATATTGGCCTACAAATTAAAAATTAATAATTAAAAATTAAAGCTACGCGGTGAGGACGGATAATGTGATTGATCAGAGGGCTGTTGCTTTTGGGGTTAGGATTGTGAAAGCTTGCAGGTTTTTACAAGAAAACCAAAAGGAATTTGTGTTATCAAAACAAGTCCTTCGATCAGGAACAGCAATAGGAGCTATGGTTAAAGAGAGTGAATTTGCTGAGAGTAAAGCTGATTTTGTTCATAAATTAAGCATTGCACTGAAAGAGGCAAATGAAACGAAATATTGGTTGCTTTTATTGCACGAAAGTGAATATTTAGATGATAGTTCTTATGAATCGGTTAATGAAGATTGTTTGAATTTGATTCGTTTACTTGTTTCTATTATTAAACGAATGAAATGCGCAGCTTGATTTTTTTATTAATATATAATGTGATAAGTATGAGCCTTTAATTTTTAATTTAAAATTTTTAATTAATAAAGTGGCTATAAAGTTTCAATATAATAAAACTTCCCTCCAGCAGTTGGAAAAGCAACTGAAAGTGCGGGTACGTACACTCCCTATTATCAAGAATAAGGAGAGCGCACTACGCATGGAAGTGAAGCGCTGCAAATCAGAAGCTGCCGCGCTGGATGAGAAGTTGGAACGGGAAATCCAGGCCTACGAAGCGATGTTCGCCCTTTGGAATGAGTTTGACTCCTCATTGATAAAGGTGAGCGATGTACATCTCGGCGTGAAGAAGATTGCCGGTGTACGGGTGCCGCTGCTCGAAAACGTTGATTTCGAAATACGCCCCTACAGCCTGTTCAATGCCCCCAAATGGTATGCTGACGGCATACATTTGCTCAAGGTGTTGGCACAGACGGCTATCGAACGGGAGTTTATCGTCGCCAAACTGGGCTTGCTGGAACATGCACGTAAAAAGACTACCCAAAAGGTAAACCTCTTTGAGAAAGTGCAGATTCCAGGCTATCAGGATGCTCTGCGAAAGATCAAGCGCTTCATGGAAGACGAGGAGAACCTCTCCAAGTCATCGCAGAAAATCATGAAATCCCATCAAGAGAGTAGGAAGGAGGCAGAAGCATGATTACAAAAATGAAGAAGCTCACATTCCTTGTATATCATAAGGAATATGAAACATTCCTCGATCAAATCCGGGAGTTGGGAGTAGTGCATATTGTGGAAAAGCAATGGGGTGAGATGGACGATACTCTGCAACAGTTTATGCAGAAGCGTGCACTTTACAAAAGTATGCTCCAGAGTATGTACAATCTGGCTGAGAAACAGCCTGAAGAAACAGTGAACACCGAACTGGCAATCGATGCTTTAGTAAAAAGTTATGAAGACTTGCAGGAACGGATACAGGATTTGAATCAGCAATTACCTGTTGTAGGCAAAGACATCGCACAGATGGAAGTCTGGGGTAATTTTGATTGGACTTCTGTCCGCAGGCTGGAGGATGCAGGCTGGTATGTGCAATTCTATACCTGTCCGGAAAGGGATTATGACGAGACATGGGCGGAACAATACAATACTATCATAGTGAAGGAAAATGGCGGGCATCTATACTTTGTGACCGTCACACCCGAACCAGTAGGATTGGATATCGAACCACTTCGTTTGCCCTCTCTGAGCCTGTCCGAGTTGAACAGCAAGAAAGCGGAAATGGAAGAAGCTCTTCTCCAGACCACTGCTGAACTGAAAGCTTTCTGTAAAGCTCATTATCGTACGTTTGAAAGCGGTAATGAACAGCTTCAGGGAGATATCGACTTGTTGAAGGTAAAGCTGAACAGCGAGGAAATGGCCGAAGGTGCCGTCGTATTGCTGGAAGGCTGGATTCCTGAAGATCAGGAGGCAGATGTGAAGAAATTGCTCGATGATAGTGGTGTATATTATGAAATACGGAAAGCCACCAAAGAAGACAACGCTCCCATCAAGCTGAAGAACAATGCATTTGTCCGTATGTACGAGGTGCTTACCAAAATGTATGGTATGCCCGACTATGCGGAATTTGATCCGACGCCTATCTTGGCTCCGTTCTTCTCCTTGTTCTTTGCATTCTGTATGGGTGATGCCGGGTACGGATTGGTGCTGATTATCTTTGGCTTCATCCTGAAGAAGAAGTTGTCAAAGTCACTGCGAGGCATGATGAACTTGGTAATTACGCTGGGTATTTTCACCGCAATATTCGGTGCTATTCTGGGTACTTTCTTCGGAGTCAGCTTGTTTGATGTGGAATTGCCGGAAGGAATGAAGCAATTTATGATTGTGGGTAAGATTGGTGAGACGACTTATGACAAGCAAATGTTGCTGGCATTGATAATCGGTGTAATACATATCAGCATAGCCATGACTGTGAAAGCTATTGGTGAGACCGTACGTTATGGCTTCAAGGAATCTCTCAGTGCCTGGGGATGGTTGCTGTTGGTGGTTGGATTCATCTGTACCGGCGGACTTTCTTTCTTTGAAGTTATTTCGAAAGACGTCTCCACCTGGGCATTCATTGTGATTGGAGGTATTGCCGCTATCGGTATTTATCTGCTGAATAATATCCATCGGAATGTGTTTGTCAACATCGGTGCCGGTGTATGGGATACCTATAATATGGCTACCGGATTGATGGGAGATATACTCTCGTACATTCGTCTGTATGCCCTTGGTTTGGCAGGTGGTATGCTGGGCGGTGTGTTCAATCAGCTTGCCTTTATGGTGAATGATGCGGCAGGTCCGGCTCTTGGCTGGTTGTTCTGCGGACTGATATTGCTGTTCGGCCATTCGTTGAACATAGCTATGTCTTGTCTGAGCGCATTTGTGCATCCGTTACGTTTGACATTCGTAGAATACTTTAAAAATTCAGGTTACGACGGTAAAGGTGAAGCTTACAAGCCGTTTACTGTGGTTAAGAAACAAATAAATTAAAAACAAATAAATTAAGAACATTATGAATGAAATTTTAGGTTATCTTGGCTTGGGCATGATGTTGGCTCTTGCAGGAATTGGTAGTTGCTTTGGTACAACAATCGCAGGTAGTGCAGCGGAAGGTGCATTGAAAAAAGATCCTTCCAAATCTGCCAGCTATATGATTTTGTCGGCTCTTCCGGCTACACAGGGACTTTATGGTTTCGTTGCTTTCCTGATGTCTATGGGTAGAGACTTTAATACGGATGGTCCTCTGATGTTGGGTATCGGCCTGGGTGTAGGTTTAGTATGTTTATTCTCAGCTATCCGTCAGGGACAGATTTGTGCCAATGGTATTGTTGGTATCTCTCAGGGACATGACGTACAGACTAACACAATGATTTATGCTGCTCTTCCCGAATTTTATGCAATTTTGGCATTGGTGGCTGCATTGATGGTATAAGATTCTATTTTTGAATAATTTGCTAACCCAGAGTTGTTATTTCGATGCCAACTCTGGGTTTATTGTTTTCAAATGCCACACTTCAGTAAGCGAAATGCCACACTTCATCAGGGTAAACGCCACACTTTGCAACATACAGAGTGTGGCATTTGCCCTGATGAAGTGTGGCGTTCGAAACGATATTCAGTCCTTCTAACTATTTTTCGCAAACGATTGTTTATGCATATTTCATTAGTTTTTTCGATTAATAGGCTATTTTTCAAAGAATAATGTGTATTTTTGCAGCCGGTATTAAGTAATAGAGATTAAAAGTAATATGACTAAAGAGCTGTTAACCCCCGACTACATCTTCGAGTCAAGCTGGGAAGTATGTAATAAGGTTGGAGGTATCTATACGGTTTTGTCCACGCGAGCAAATACCTTGCAGGCAAAATTTCATGATAGATTGTTTTTTATAGGGCCTGATTTTTGGCAGGGTAAAGAGAATCCTTTGTTTATCGAGTCCGATAACCTTTGTGCAGCATGGAGAAAGCATGCAGCTGAGCAAGATAACCTTTCCGTCCGTGTAGGACGCTGGAACATTCCGGGCAATCCGATCGTTATATTGGTTGATTTCCAACCGTTTTTCGCACTGAAGAATGATATCTATACAGAAATGTGGAACCGCTATCAGGTGGATTCACTGCATGCATACGGTGATTATGATGAAGCATCCATGTTTTCGTATGCTGCCGGAAAGGTAGTAGAGAGTTTTTATCGCTACAACCTGACGGAGACAGATAAAGTGATTTATCAGGCACATGAGTGGATGACCGGTATGGGAGCCCTCTACTTGCAGACTGCTGTTCCTGAAATCGCTACGATATTTACCACGCATGCCACGTCCATCGGACGTTCCATTGCAGGTAACAATAAGCCTCTTTACGATTATCTCTTCGCTTATAATGGCGATCAGATGGCGGAAGAGCTCAATATGCAATCCAAACACTCCATTGAAAAACAGACTGCGCACTATGTAGACTGTTTTACGACTGTGAGTGAAATCACAAATAACGAGTGCAAGGAATTGCTTGATAAGCCTGCCGATGTAGTGCTTATGAATGGTTTTGAAGATGATTTTGTACCGAAAGGAACGACGTTTACCGGAAAACGCAAACGTGCGAGATCTACCATGTTGCGCGTTGCCAATTGCCTGATGGGTACGGATATGGGTGATGATACGTTAATTATCGGTACCAGTGGTCGTTATGAGTTTAAGAACAAAGGCATCGATGTCTTTCTTGAATCACTGAATCGGCTGAACCGTGATAAGAATCTGGAGAAGAATGTATTGGCGTTTATCAATGTGCCAGGATGGGTAGGTGATGCCCGTGAAGACCTGCAACAGCGTCTCAAGAGCAAGGAGAAATTCACTACTCCGCTGGAAGTACCTTTGATTACTCACTGGCTGCACAACATGACGCATGATCAAGTGCTGGACATGCTGAAGTATATGGGCATGAGCAACCGTCCTGAGGATAAGGTGAAGATTATTTTTGTTCCCTGCTATCTCGACGGAAAAGATGGCATTATAAACAAGCAATATTACGATTTGATATTAGGAGAAGATCTTAGTGTCTATCCTTCATATTACGAACCTTGGGGCTATACCCCGTTGGAAAGTGTTGCTTTCCATGTTCCTACCGTCACGACCGATCTGGCAGGTTTCGGACTTTGGGTGAACAGCCTGAAGAACCAGCATGGCATCGATGATGGGGTAGAGGTACTTCACCGTTCGGATTACAACTATTCTGAAGTGGCTGACGGTATCAAAGACACCATTTCGGCATTCTCTGCAAAGACGGATGCAGAAGTGAAAAACATTCGCAAGCGTGCCGGGCAGGTGGCTGAACAGGCTTTGTGGAAGCATTTTATTGAATATTATTATGAAGCCTATGACTTTGCCCTTCGTCATGCGATGGAGCGTCAGTTAGGTTAAAATAAATATGAATTATTAATCAATCAAGTAATCATACAATGAAGATTAAAGTTAGTAATGTAAACACTCCGAACTGGAAAGATGTGAATGTGAAATCTCATGTTCCTGCCGAGTTGGAGAAATTGTCTGAATTGGCACATAACATTTGGTGGTCTTGGAACTATGAAGCTACTGAACTGTTTAAAGACCTTGACCCTGCTTTGTGGAAAGAAGTTGGTCATAACCCCGTCCTTCTGTTGGAAAGAATGAGTTATGCTAAACTCGAGGCGCTTGCAAATGACAAAGTAATTCTGAAGAGAATGAATGACGTCTATGCTATGTTCAGAACGTATATGGACGTGAAACCTGATCAGAAGCGCCCTTCCGTTGCTTATTTCAGCATGGAGTATGGTTTGAACCAGGTACTTAAGATATATTCTGGTGGTTTAGGTGTTCTTGCCGGCGACTACCTGAAAGAGGCTTCCGATAGCAATGTTGACCTTTGCGCAGTAGGATTTCTATATCGTTACGGTTATTTCACGCAGACCCTCTCAATGGATGGCCAGCAGATTGCCAACTACGAAGCTCAGAACTTCGGTCAGTTGCCCATCGAGCGAGTGATGGACGAGAATGGCAATCAGGTGATTGTAGATGTTCCCTATCTGGATTATTTTGTTCATGCTTTTGTATGGCGTGTAAACGTTGGACGTATTTCTCTCTATCTGTTGGATACGGATAATGAAATGAACAGCGAATTCGACCGTCCTATTACTCACCAACTCTATGGTGGTGACTGGGAAAACCGTTTGAAACAAGAAATATTGCTTGGTATCGGTGGTATCTTGACACTGAAAAAACTGGGTATCAAGAAAGATGTTTATCACTGTAACGAAGGACACGCAGCGTTGATCAACGTTCAGCGTATCTGTGATTATGTAGCTGAAGGCTTGTCTTACGACCAGGCTATCGAATTGGTGCGTGCTTCTTCACTGTACACTGTACATACTCCGGTTCCTGCCGGTCACGATTACTTCGACGAAGGTCTCTTCGGTAAGTATATGGGTGGTTATCCTGCTAAGATGGGTATCAGCTGGGACGACCTGATGGATCTTGGCCGTAACAATCCGGGCGACAAAGGCGAACGTTTCTGTATGTCGATTTTTGCTTGCAACACTTCACAGGAAGTGAATGGTGTAAGCTGGTTGCATGGAAAGGTTTCTCAGGAAATGTTCTCTACTATCTGGAAGGGCTATTTCCCTGAAGAAATGCATGTGGGTTATGTTACGAACGGTGTACACTTCCCGACTTGGAGCGCTACCGAATGGAAACATCTCTATGCTGCTAACTTCGACGAAAACTTCTTGTACGATCAGTCTAACCCGAAGATTTGGGAAGCTATCTATAATGTGCCCGATGAAAAAATCTGGGAAACCCGTATGGCTTTGAAGAATAAGTTGATCGACTATGTTCGTAAGCAATACCGTGAAACTTGGCTGAAGAACCAGGGTGATCCTTCACGTATCGTTTCTCTGATGGATAAGATCAATCCCAATGCGTTGCTGATCGGTTTCGGTCGTCGTTTTGCTACTTACAAACGTGCTCACTTGCTGTTCACTGACCTCGACCGTCTGGCTAAGATTGTGAACAACCCTGACTATCCGGTACAGTTCCTGTTCACAGGTAAGGCTCATCCGCATGATGGAGCAGGTCAAGGTTTGATTAAAAGAATTATCGAAATTTCCCGTCGTCCGGAATTCCTGGGTAAGATTATCTTCCTGGAAAACTATGATATGCAGCTGGCTCGCCGTCTGGTATCCGGTGTAGATATCTGGTTGAATACTCCGACTCGTCCGCTCGAAGCATCCGGTACTTCCGGTGAGAAAGCGTTGATGAACGGTGTTGTAAACTTCTCCGTACTCGACGGTTGGTGGTTGGAAGGCTATCGTGAAGGTGCAGGTTGGGCGCTGACTGAAAAGCGTACTTACCAGAACCAGGAACATCAGGATCAGCTCGATGCAGCTACTATCTACAGCATCCTTGAAACAGAAATCCTGCCGTTGTACTATGCACGCAATAAGAAGGGATACTCTGAAGGTTGGGTAAAGACTATCAAGAATTCTATTGCACAGATTGCACCGCACTATACCATGAAACGTCAGTTGGACGACTATTATAGCAAGTTCTACACTAAGCTGGCTAAGCGTTTCAGCGCATTGTCTGCTAATGACAACGCCAAAGCAAAAGAGATTGCTGCTTGGAAAGAAGAAGTGGTGTCTAAGTGGGACAGTATTGAGGTAGTGTCTTATGACAAGTGTGAAGAATTGCTTCAAGCTACTATCGAAAGCGGTAAGGAATATACCATTACTTATGTAATCGATGAGAAAGGCTTGAATGATGCTATCGGTCTGGAACTGGTAACTACTTATACTGCCGGAGACGGTAAACAGCATGTTTATTCTGTTGAACCGTTCAGTGTAGTGAAGAAAGAGGGTAATCTTTATACCTTCCAGGTGAAACATAAATTAGAGAACGCAGGTAGCTTTAAAGTATCCTACCGTATGTTCCCGAAAAACTCTGACCTGCCTCACCGTCAGGACTTCTGCTACGTTCGTTGGTTCGTGTAAGAGAGTTTGATCTAACAATATAGAGAAGCTGCTCACGGGAGGTTTACTAAACTTCTCGGGGTAGCTTTTCGCTTTTTTATTCACCTTATAATATATGTACTATGAGACATTTACTTCTTTCATTGAGTTGTTTGTTTGGCATAGTTTCTGGCGGATATTCACAAACGGAACTATCACCTTCCGAGCGAAAAATTCTATTTTATTGATGAGCAGGATGGAGATCAGGCAAAAGTATTGTCGAATGCTGATGAGGTGAATATTATAAAGTTTGGTGCACGGGTATTGTGAAGACGTATTCTTCCAACAATACAGGATTCTCGCCTGATGCTCCTGTAAAGTTGGAAATAGGAAGCCGGTATAATGTATATTGGGTGGAGAAAAAAGTGCTCCCTCCCTTTTATTGAACAAGTTCCGATAGATGCGTGTTTTATTTATACGACTAATAAAAAATAATTCGTATGAAGAAAATTGTATTACTTCGCCATGGCGAGAGCGCATGGAATAAGGAAAATCGTTTCACTGGTTGGACCGATGTAGATTTAACGGAAAAAGGTATTGCCGAAGCTAAAAAGGCGGGGCAGTTATTGATAGATAATGGCTTCCAGTTTGATAAAGCCTATACTTCCTACCTGAAACGTGCAGTGAAAACACTGAATGTGGTATTGGATCGTATGGATCAGGACTGGATACCGGTAGAGAAATCCTGGCGTCTGAACGAGAAGCATTATGGACAGCTTCAAGGCTTGAATAAGGCGGAAACTGCTGTCAAATACGGTGAAGAGCAGGTATTGATCTGGCGTCGTAGCTATGATATTGCTCCGCATGCACTGACTGAGGATGATCCTCGTAATCCTCGCTTTGAAGCACGTTATAATGAAGTGCCCGATGCGGAACTGCCTCGTACCGAGTCTCTGAAAGATACAATCGAACGCATCATGCCTTACTGGAAATGTGTGATTTTCCCGAATCTGAAAACAGCAGACGAACTGTTGGTAGTGGCACATGGTAATAGTTTAAGAGGAATCATCAAGCACCTGAAGCATATCTCCGATGAAGATATTGTAAAGCTGAACCTGCCCACCGCCGTACCTTATGTCTTTGAATTTGACGATGACCTGAATTTGCAGAAAGACTATTTTTTGGGAGATCCGGAGGAAATAAAGAAGTTGATGGAAGCAGTAGCAAATCAAGGAAAGAATAAATAGAATGAAATATGAAGTATTAGGTATCAGGTATTAGGTATTAATGATGCGTGGCCCTTAATACTTAATACTTAATACTTAATACTTCATATTTAATTCTCTAACCAACTAATTCGTTCAATATCGTGATACTTAGAAATACTCCAATTGCTACACAGAGTGCTATTAGAATCCAGTTTGTATATTTGGCACTTGGTTTTGTTTCTTTATGCAGATTCTGGTCGAAGTAATTCTTGAAGAAGAGATAAATGGCAGGAACGGTTGCACTTGCCAGCAATAAGTCTTCGGGAATTTTGTAGATGTACACTTTAGAAAACGCTATCAATGCCCAGTGACAAAGGAAAAGTATTACAAGCAGATTTACTTTGCGTGAAAATGCCAGTAACAATCCGATGGTGAATACTGCCACGGAGCAGGGCATCACACAGGTGGTCATCATTGGGAATTCCATGCCCCGTGCCCATGACAAGAGAGGGTAAAGGAATGGCATGGCATACAGTATGTAAGTCAGTTTGTCATATTTGTGATAACGTTCAAACGGAGTATAGTTTGTAATGAGGTCCCATAGCCAGATAAGTGCAATTATACCCCAGAATATGGCAAGTATATAATTGTAATTCCGGTCACCACAATAGATCATGTAGTAGACGATAGAAATCCAGCTATTTAAAAATACCATATATCCCTTCATCAACCGCTTTATCAGCAGTGTCGGTTTTTGATAAAGTAGTACGGTCAGCAGGATACCTGCAATCGTAATAATTACCTGGAAAATCCAGGTAGCTTCATTATATTGTGCGATTGTTTTCCAAAAAACTTCCATACGCAATCTTTTAAATTTTAATTTTCAACTTTTAATTTTTCTCGTGTCTTGTCATGGAGAAAGCTCGTTTGATAAACAAGAACAACGGTATAGTGGCGCCCACTGCCAACATGAAAATGACGCTACAAGTAACAATTGTGTTCGTGAATAAGTCTATCAAATACTTTTCTTGCAATTCCGGTACTTTCATATTCTGCATGAACATGATGAGTGAGAATACTATTTTGTAGGCGTACATACCCGGAATCATAGGCAGCAATGCAGGGATGTAGAGCACAGTCATGGGGCAATAGATACGTTTTCCCAAAACCAGACTTCCCATACCGATACTGAAAGAAGCAAATAGAGATGCAGTGGCGATATCTACTCCCAGATAGGTCATCAGACAAAAACGCAAAGCATGGCCGATAGCGGCAAGCAAGGCAATGGAAGGAAAAGCGCGCAAGGGAGGATCTGAAATCGCTCCGAAACCGATGGCGGCAACTGCGGCAAATATGCCGTCCGTAAGTATATCAACGAGTATCATAATAAACTGTTTCTAATTAACATAAGAGTGCAGGAGAGTCCTACGGAAATACATAATACCAGCAACAATGCCTGGATGAGACGGGTGCAGCCGGTTAGTACATGTCCCTCAACAATATCAATGACTCCATTCAGCAAGGGGACGCCAGGCACCAGATAAAGAACACTTGTGGCAATGGCTATCTCAGCTGTCGTTTCCAGCGTAAGCGCTGAAGAAGCAACCATGGAAGCTACGAATGCAGATACAATGAAAACAAGATAATGATTGATTTTCTTCTTCTGCATAATCTGTTTTATATAGAAACCGATGAGTGTTGCGGAGAATACAATGAGACGCGCTGTCCAGTCACCACCAAACAGGGCGCAGAAAGAAGCATTGGCAAAACCCACCAGAAACAATGTACAAAGCGGGTCCATCTTCGGTCGTGATATTATTTTCTCATACTTGTCCCAAAGTGTCTCCAGAGGTAAATGATTGTCGTAGGCTTCCCAGCTAAGCGCACTCAGTTCAGCGTTCAGTTCGAAACTGATGGGGAAAGCGGGAATAATGGCTACTTCATTGTAGACTTCCGTGCTGTCAATGTCGCATACACTTACCACCATGGTCTTTTGGAAAAGGCTCATTTTCACGTCTACATCCAGTGACTTTCCGATGCGACGGGTGTTTCGTATCACACGTGAAGTGTGTACACCGGAACCCATAAGACGATTAGCATACTCCAGTAAAAACCGGGTAATTTCTTTTAATTCGTTTGGCGAATTCATACTTTAAAATGTTATCCTAATATTATCTATTCTTGAAAAGCGCCGCAAAGGTACGGCTTTTTGAGGAAAGAAGGAAATGATAACAAGTTATAATTATGGGAATTTCTGAAAGGAGGGAGACGAGAAAGGAGAGCTTGAGATGGTGTCGGCATCTCAAGCATACTGATTATTAAGCAATGCGAGGTACGGGATTATAATTGTATGTCACTACCTCTTCTGCCTGCAATGAAGCCTGTACGTCAATCAAACGTTGATTTTTGCTTCCGCGGAAGCACAGGCTTTCATCCCGTAGTTCCTGTTTGAATTTCCCGTCTACCAGCACATCGATATACTGCAATAGTTTGGCCTGTAGTGGGTTGCGTAGCAGAGTCTCAAAAGTATATCCTGTATAGCACCAGATGTTCTTGTTACTTTTTTCCTTAATGGCACATGCCAGTTCTGTAAATCCCTCGGGTTGGTACATCGGATCTCCGCCACTGAATGTTACGTCTGCAAAATTGTCGGCAAGCACTTTCGCCAGAATTTCGTCTGTCGACATCCAGCGTCCCCGGTTGATATCCCAGGATTCAGGGTTATGGCAACCGGGGCATCTGTTCGGGCACCCGGCAGCATAAATGGAGGTCCGGAAGCCCGGACCGTCCACTGTAGTATCTTCTATAATGTCAAGGATAGAAAGCATGATTCAATTAAAAATTAAGAATTAAAAATTAAAGGTTGGTGGGAGGAAATGAAATTAAGGGCTGCTTCGTTATTGCGCAGCTCTTTAATTTTAAATTTATAATTTTTAATTATGAATGACACGGTCGTTGAGTTCCGCCAGTTTGGCATTGTTCCAGCGGTCGGTAGTCCCTACCAGGTAACCGGTGATACGTTGTAACTTATCGATGTGTGTACTGCCACATTTCGGACAGGCTTCCAGATTCGGAGTAGAGTTTTCATATCCGCATTCCAGACAGCGGTTGCGGTTATGGTTTACTGAGCCGTATCCGATATTGTACTGATCCATCATGTCCACTACACGCATGATGACCTCAGGGTTGTGTGTCGCATCACCGTCTATTTCTACATAGAAAATATGTCCGCCACGTGTCAGTTCATGATACGGAGCTTCCACTTCTGCTTTATGGCGGGCGCTGCACTTGTAGTACACAGGCACGTGATTGGAATTTGTATAGTAATCCCGGTCTGTAATTCCCGGCAATACACCGAACTTCTTACGGTCTGCCCCTGTAAATTTGCCGGATAGTCCTTCGGCAGGCGTAGCCAGCACACTGTAATTATGGTGATACTGATCGGAGAACTGGTCGGCGCGGTCGCGCATATAAGTTACTATTTTTACTCCCAGTTTTTGTGCTTCTTCCGATTCTCCGTGATGTTTGCCGGTAAGGGCAACCAGACATTCTGCCAAACCTATGAAACCTATGCCCAACGTTCCCTGATTGATCACAGAGGCAATTGTATCGTTTGGTTTCAGCTTTTCGCAACCTACCCATAGGGCAGACATCAGCAATGGGAATTGCTTGGCAAATGCAGTTTTCTGGAATTCCATACGTTCGTGCAGTTGGCGTGCAGTGACTTCGAGCATTGAATCCAGTTTTGCGAAGAATTTGGCTATACGCAATTCTTTATCTTCTATCTTCATGCACTCGATAGCCAGGCGTACGATATTAATGGTAGAAAAAGAGATATTTCCACGTCCGATTGAAGTTTTCGGTCCGAAACGGTTTTCGAATACACGTGTACGGCATCCCATGGTGGCTACTTCATGCTGGTAGCGTTTCGGGTCATCTGCCTTCCATTCTTCGCTTTGATTGAAAGTAGCGTCCAGATTGAGGAAATTCGGGAAGAAGCGGCGGGCCGTCACTTTGCAGGCAAGCTGGTAAAGGTCATAGTTCCGGTCTTCCGGCAGATAGCTCACACCACGTTTCTTTTTCCATATCTGAATAGGAAATATGGCTGTTTCGCCGTTACCTACACCTTGATAGGTGCTTTTCAGAAGTTCGCGGATGATGCAGCGCCCTTCAGCAGATGTATCTGTGCCGTAATTGATAGAACTGAATACTACCTGGTTACCACCGCGTGAGTGAATGGTATTCATATTATGGATGAATGCTTCCATTGACTGATGTACACGTGCTACAGTCTTGTTAATGGCATGTTGCACAATGCGTTTCTCGTCGGACAGTCCATCCAGCGGCTGTTGCAGATAGTCTGTAAGCTCTTTCTTATATAGATGTGAATAATCCTTTCCGTTCAGCTCTTCCAGATTCTTGATTTCTTCGATATAGCTGTTGCGCACGTAGGATGCCAGATAAAAGTCGAATGCCGGGATAGCCTGACCGCCATGCATTTCATTCTGTGCAGTTTCCAGTGAGATACATCCCAGGATACTTGCAGTTTCAATACGTTTGGCAGGACGGGATTCACCGTGTCCGGCAGAAAAGCCGCAGGTCAAAATACGATCCAATGGATGCTGAACACATGTCAGGCTCTTGGTAGGGTAGTAGTCCTTGTCATGAATATGCAGGTAATTACCGCTTACGGCTTCCAGTACTTCGTCGCTTAGCAGATAGTCATCCACAAAGGGTTTGGTCGTTTCACTGGCAAACTTCATCATCATGCCTGCCGGGGTATCGGCATTCATGTTTGCATTTTCCCGTGTTACGTCATTGGATTTTATTTCTATAATCTCCAGAAACATGTCGCGCGTCTTGGCTTTACGGGCAATGCTGCGCTGATTGCGGTAAGCGATATATTTCTGTGCTACATCTTTCCGGCTACTCTTCATCAGTTCCATTTCTACGGCATCCTGAATGGCTTCCACCGTCATTTGTGCACTTCCCTTGAAAGATATATGATCTGTGATTTGGCGTATCAATTGTAAGTCTTCGCCTTTATCCGTATGTAACATAGCTTTACGGATAGCAGTTACTATTTTCTCTTCATTGAAGCCTACTACACGTCCGTCTCTTTTGATTACAGTCTGTATCATGGTCTCGTTTTAATTTTTTAGTTATCCATTAGAATTGGGAGTGCAAAGGTATAAACTTATCTATAAGTTTTTGTTTTTGGGAAACTTTTGTCGGTCTAAAATATGTTAATCAATTGGTTTCTAGTCATGTATAAATGTAAAGTGGATAACTTTTTGTATTAGTCGGTTTTCTAAAGTTGTTCAAAATGGAAAACTCTGTGTAGTAGGTAGATACAAAAAAGCTCCCTTGCTACATGTATTTGTAACAAGGGAACTTATACTATAAGAATAATTCCTTGACTGTGATTATTCTTTTCCGAACAAAGATTATTTCAATACTTCAGCCAACTTTTTCTGCAATTCTTCACCGTGCAATCCGCGTGCGATGATGGTTCCTTCACCGTCGATCAATACAGTGTGAGGAATGCTGCTTACTGCATACAATTGAGCGCCTTCGCTGTTCCAGTATTTCAGGTCAGACATTTGCGGCCAAGTGATGTTCAGTTTCTGAATAGCGTCTTTCCATGCTTCGCCACTTTGATCCAAAGATACGCCTACGATTTCGAAACCTTTGTTCTTGTATTGAGCGTAAGCTTCTACCAAGTTTGGCATTTCACGGCGACAAGGACCACACCAGCTTGCCCAGAAGTCGATGAGTACCACTTTACCTTTACCTACATAGTCAGACAGTTTCACGGGCTTTCCGTCAGGAGTTTCCATTTCGAAATCTGTGAACTTCTGGCCTACGGCAGTTGCTTTCATCTTTTCTACGTTTCCTTTGATTTTGATGATTACTTCATCATTCGCAAATTCAGCCGGGATTTGCGGCATCAGCGGATCCAATTCGTCTACTTCAAGATAGTAGTAGTTATTCTTCAGCAAATGAACGCCTACGAGGTTTGTAATATTCTTAGCGATACCTGCCTTGGTGATTTCCATTGACTTTTCTTGCAGATCGTTCATTTCCTTCATTTTGGCTTCGCGCTGTTCGTCAGTCAGTGTAGTATCTGACATGGACTCGTATATAGTCATCATTTGCTTGTTCAGATCATTCAGCTGAGCTCTGATTTCCTGGTAAGCATCATTGCTTGGCGTACCGGTAGCGGAGTCATTATCACGCGTCAGGTTGATGTTGATGTTACCGTTTTCAAGGAAAAAGTCCATTAATATGCCTTCTTTTCCTGCTGGTCTGTAAGTCACGTAACGGTTTACGGCAGTATCTTGTACACCTTTGAAGGTGAATGTGCCTTTTGTGATAACTGCGGAGTCAACTTTTACAAGATTTCTTCCGTCTACTTTTTGCAAAAATACGGTGTCGCCGTCAGCTCCACCCTCTACGGTTCCGGTTACCACGTAACCTTTGTTTCCGCTACAGGCAGCGACGATGGCAGCCACAGCGAGCAGATAGATAAATTTTTTCATTGCTTTTATTATTAAGTAAAAATATGTAGCTACAAAGATAATCAATAAAAAATCCCCTCCGGCATAACCGGAGAGGATTTTATAGTTTTAATCCCATTTTTTGTAATCGTGCTGTGCTTACTATTATTCAGCAGCAGCTTCAGCTGCGGGAGCTTCTTCGGCGGGAGCCTCTGTCGCTTCTTCAGCAGGTGCTTCGGCAGCAGCTTTTTCTGCTTCTTCAGCAGCTTTCTTTTCAGCTAATGCTTTAGCTTTCTCAGCGTTCACTTTCTTTTCTGCTTCCAGACGTGCTTTTGCTTCAGCTTTCTTAGCTTCTTCGTCTTTAGCTTTCAAGGTAGCCAAACCGCTTTGTTTGTTGTTCTTCCAAGCTTCAAATTTAGCTTCAGCTTCAGCTTCGCCAAATGCGCCTTTAGTAACACCGCCCAACAGGTGTTTTTTCATGTAAACGCCTTCGCGTGACAAGATGTTGCGAACAGTGTCAGTCGGTTGTGCACCTTTCATAACCCAGTCAAGTGCGCGGTCGAACTTCAAATCTACTGTGGCAGGATTGGTATTCGGATTGTACGTACCAATCTTCTCAATAAATTTACCATCACGTGGTGCTCTTACATCTGCAATAACGATAGAGTAAAAAGCATAGCTCTTACGTCCATGTCTTTGCAATCTGATTTTTGTTGCCATTTTAAATAATGTTTTAAATAAATGATTTGAATTATGCTACTATCTCGTAATAGCGGCTGCAAAGGTAGGGCTTTTATTTTGATTGACAAAGAGTTCGCTCGTTTTTTCTATGAGGCCGTTGTATTTCGGGCAATTGTATTACCTTTGTCGCCACGAAAACGATAACTGCTATTATGAAGCAAAAACTACTACTTGGAACTATTATTGCGTTGTTATTTGGAGCTTGTGGCCGTACCGACGTTCGTTTGCATTGTGCGGATGAACTGATGGAACAAAACCGGAAAGACAGTGCAAGCTTGATACTTGCCGGAATAAAGTATCCGGGAGCTTTTTCTAAATCCGACCGCGCCCTTTATGCTTTGCTGGCTGCCGAAGTGGCACGTAATGAGGAGCGTTTGGATGAAATCGACACTTTACTTACCGTAGCTTTGGATTATTACCGTGCTTCTGTGGATAGTGTGCATCTAGTCCGTACCTTGTTTTGTGCGGGGCAGGTGGCACGTTCTTTTCAGCGCAATGAAGAGGCTATGAAATTTTTTCTGGAGGCATTGCCCTATTCGGAGGGGCAACAAGTGGGTGATTACTGGCGGTATTTAGTGAACACCTGGGCGGGGGTAGTGGCAGCAAAAGAACGTCTGTTCGAGGATAAAATACGATATTCGCAGAAAGCGCTGGAGATAGCCCGTCGCATGAAGAATGTTTCCTATGAATGTATTTCATTGGGAGACATCGCTTACGGTCACCTCTTCTCCGGCCGGTATGACAGTGCTTTGCATTATACTGAAATCATGCACGAAATTGTTCTTCGCGATTCTCTGACGAGCCAGTTACCTTATATATATACGCGTTTTCAGGGAATTTATACTCAGAAAGGAGACTATGCCCTTGCTTTGCAATATGTGGATAAAGCTCTCCGGCATCGTGCGCCCACGGATTCTGCGAACATCACCGGCCATTATGCTGAAAAAGCCGCAATGTTCGGCAAATTAGGACAATATGATTCTGCCTACTATTACTTTCATAAATCCGAACCTTGTCCCGACCCTTTCACCCAGGAAGCCCGTTACTATAATATGGCGGATACTTACTATGCTATGAAGCGTTATAAAGATGCTTATGAATACCTTTTGCGATACACTCAGATAGATGACTCCATCAAAGCTGCCACTAAAAGTTCCGAATTGATAGCTTTGCAGAGTCTTTATCAGCATGAACGGCTTCGGGCGGATAATCTGCGTTGGCGTGCGCAGCTGGCCGAGCATAAACACCGGGTATATTGGATTATAGCCATATCCGTAACTCTTTTGTGGGTGGCGGGAGGTATTTATTTGATTTTTTACCGTCGTAATCGTCGCCGTCTGATTATCCAGCAGAAGCAGCTTATCGGTCAGCAGGAACAAATCATTGCCCAGCAAGAGGAGCTGCGCCATCGCAGTGAAGAACATCTGGAGAATTTGCAAAAGATAAATGAGCTTCAGCAGAAAGAGGGGGAATTGAAAGGCGCCTTTTTCCGGCAACTGAATTTTAGCATTTTGCAGCAAGTGGGGGAGATCAGAAAGAACGGTAATATCATCTTTTCGGATAAAGACTGGGATGTGATAACTGAGAATGCCGATGCTATATTCAATAATTTCACTTTGCGTTTGCAGGACTCTTACCCCGAACTGAACAAAGAAGATTTGCGCTATTGCTGTATGGTGAAAATGCAATTATCACAGTCTGAAATGGCGCAGATCATGCACCTGGAAAAGGATTCCGTCAAGAAGCGCCTCAAGCGTATTCGCGTTGATAAAATAGGCTCGGGGAGTGGCGTGACTTTGGAGGAATTACTACGGAATTTCTGATTTGTCCCTCTGGCTTTTAAAGGGTGAAAGCTGTTTATTTAACTGAATTTCAGGTTTGTAGTTGGTGCTTTTTGCCTTTTTATTTGTCCCCCGGTTTTATTTCCCGGTTTCATTGCTACCCCTTAATTTTGCGGCATAAACAAAATTAGGAACACACATGAGTATGACAATGAAAAAAGTTTTGGCTATATGCCTGTTACTGGTATGTACTTTTCCCCTATTAGCTCAGAAAATCTATCAGGTTAATGAGGTTTCCGAAATCAATCTGGGTGACGGACGTTTTCTCTATCGTGATACCAAGAAGGAAAAACCTTTGAACGGTGAATTCCGTATAATCGACGGCTATCGTTCGCAATATGTGCAGGCGGAATTCAAGGAAGGCATGTTCGACGGAAAATATCAGGAATATTCCCATAATGCGCTTCGTCGGGAAGGTTCTTATAAGGAAGGACGTAAGAATGGTTTGTTTCGCGAATATGTGGGCGGGGCACTTACCCAGGAGTATACCTTCCGCAATGATACCCTTGGTGGGGCGGTTATTTCTTATTTCCAAAATGGAAAAGTGTCCCGTTCTGCATTCTTCAAAAATGGTAGGGAGCATGGCAATTTTAAAGAATATAACCATGAGACCGGTGAAGTGCGCTCGGACAATAACTATGAAGATGGTTTGGAGCATGGCCGGCAATGGGCTTATCTGCAAGCCAGATACGACTATACCAGGACTTATACCTGTGAGCATGGCAAACGTACGGGAAAGTATGAGGAGCGCTTTGTTGACACAGACACTCCGAAGGTGCTGGGGAAATATGAGAATGGGATGAAGACCGGCTGCTGGTTGGAGTTCAATGATCTGGGTGATACGCTTTCTATTGAAAACTATGCAAACGACTTGCTGGATGGTGAAAAAGTAGTCTTTACCGGTGGGGTACGCGAAGAAATACAACATTACAAAGCCGGAAAGAAAGACGGACTTTTTGTTTTATTGGATTATTCTACCGGTAAGCCAAAACGCGAAACGAATTATAAGAACGGACGGAAAAATGGTACGGAGCGTGTTTGGGTAACCAGTAACCGCAATGATTTCATTGAGACTTATACTTATGTCAACGACCGTAGACATGGTCCATACGAAGCTGTTTATCAGGAAGACAAGCAGCAGAACATCAAAGCGGGTACTCTGAAAAGCAAAGGGCAGTACCGGAGTGACAGCCGTTCGGGACATTGGATTTCTTATGATACTACCGGAAAGATAGAGAAAGAATGGGATGAATAAAACACTTATTATAAACTGTTTAAAAATTGAATGTAAAATGAAAATCTTAGTATCATTATCTGTTGCAGGCCTTTTGTTGCTTGCTTCGTGTGGCGGTAAAGGCAAGGACGCGGCTTCTATGAGTTATAGTCAGGAAGATGCGAATGAAGTTATCGCTTACTACAACATCACTGTCGATCTGATGAAAAAACTCGTAGCGACGGATGACATTTCCAAAACACTGGCGTACATGAAAAAAGACGGTAAGGGCTTTGTTATAGCTCCCATTGTCAATCGCTCTTATTTTCAGGCTAAAGACACGACGGCATTATTAAATCCGGGCAACTGCTTCCCGGATGCGGTACGTGATAGTTTGAAAGCGCTTTGCCTGGCTTATGTGGATGCGTCAAACAAAGTGTATGCTAATTATGAAGAGTACTGCCAGTATATTAAAGCAGAAGACTATAAGGACGACAAGTATGCCAGGGGGCGTGAAATAGCTGCCGATCAGGAAGAACAGGGAAATCGGATACAGGAACTTCGTGCGCAGATTTATGCTTTGGTGACACCTTATGCCGACAAGGCAGAAGAGGCGACTTTAAAGGATAATCCTCTGAAAGATCATATTATGGCTGGGAAGGCATTGATTTCTTCTTTGGAGGCAGTACTTGAAGGTTATGATTCAGATGTTGCCAAAGAGCGAATGCAATCTTTGTATGATACTGTGAATACTCAGAAGGAGGTGGCTTCAAAGATAGAGAAGTTGAAAGACTATTCCAGTGAAATGATGAGTTATGAAGACATGGTTAACGATACTGATAAGTTCCTGGGTGAGCTTCGCAAACAATTGCGCGATGGGAAGTTTACCGAAAGCGGGTATAAGGAATTGCTTTATAACTATAATCATGTAATCGACGATTACAATCGTTTCGTAAATTGAGGATTGTAGCATTAAAAAAGGATGAATTTCATTGAAATTCATCCTTTTTCTGTAACGTACTATCTTAGAATGATTAATTCTTCGGTAATGCTTCTTTAACTACCATCGGACGGCCTCCGTATTCAGCACCGTTCAATGCATTGATAGCGTTAGATGCTTCTGCAGAATCCGGCATTTCGATGAATGCGAATCCTTTAGATCTTCTTGTTTCACGGTCAGTGATGATTCTTACTGAGTCTACTGTTCCGTACTCTTCCATAACTTCTCTCAAATCTGATTCTCTAACCTTGTAATTAAGGTTACCTACATACAAATTCATAAATCTAAATAAAATAATAAATTAATAATTCAATAAACAAAGTTTTTGGAAGTTGTTAGGTCAGAGATGGAAATACTCAATGCAGAGGAAATACATACGTGAAATAATCAAATCGAATAAACTTTCTTATTGTTCGGGTACAAAGTAACGCATTCTATTTTAATAATGCATCATCTTTTACCATATTTTTTTTCGATATTTTCATTTTTTATTGAGTATGGGAGATTTTTTACGAATATTTCCGTGGATATCTCACCAATATTGCCAGTAATGCACATATTCCCATTGTAAACGGGTAATACAAGCTACCGATAATGCTGATGGGAGAAATTCCCGCTAATCCGGCGGCAATCAATAATTGCGCTCCGTAAGGAATGATACCTTGTATCAGGCAGGAGAACGTGTCCAGGATACTGGCTGTCTTCCGGCGGTCCAGATGAAAGCGTTGGGCGATGTCCTTGGCTATCGGTCCGGTGGTAATGATGGCGATGGTATTGTTGGCGGTGCATAGGTTGGCAATGCTGACGAGTGCGGCGATACTCAGTTCTGCACCTCGCTTACCTTTTACGTGACGTGTCAGGCGGGAGATTATGAAATCTATGCCTCCATTATACCGAATAGTCTCAAGCATGCCGCCCGCAAGTAAAGTGATGATAATAAGTTCTCCCATTCCCGTGATACCTGTTCCCATGGCGCCGAACCAGTCGAAGAAAGCTGTACTTATGTCTGTTTCGTTTGTAACAATACCTATGATGCCTGTGCTGAGGATACCCAGCAGCAAAACCAGCATTACATTTACACCAGCCACTGCCGTGCCCAATACGATGAGGTAGGGGATAACCTTTATCCATTCAATCGCTTGCGTCTGTGCAGGGGCTGATATTGATAATCCCTGGAATATATAGATACATAATACGACCAGTGCTGCCGGAACCACAATCATAAAGTTCACCCGGAACTTATCCCTCATCACACAATCCTGTGTTTTGGTGGATGCAATTGTTGTGTCCGAAATAAAAGAGAGATTATCTCCGAAGAATGAACCGCCCACTACAATGGCAACCATATATGGCAGATCAATGCCGGTTTTTTCCGCCAGTCCGATGGCTACGGGCGTCAGGGCTACAATTGTTCCTACGCTGGTGCCGATGGAAAGTGAAATGAAACAGGCGGCGATGAAAATTCCTGCCAGTAATAAATTGTCCGGCAGGATGCTCAGAGTCAGGTTTACTGTAGCGTCGATTGCTCCCATCTGTTTGGCGCTCTGTGCAAAAGCTCCGGCAAGGATGAATATCCATATCATCAATATGATATTCTTATTGCTGGCTCCTACCGAGAATTGATACACCCGCTTTTCCAGACTCAATCCGCGCGTCAGTGCGATGGCATAGCAAGATGACAACAGGAATGCTACCGTAATAGGTACTTTATAGAAATCGTTTACAATCAATGAAGTCACCAGGTAAAGGCATAAAAATACTGCCAGCGGGCTCAGTGCCCACCATCCACCTTTTCGTTTATTCGCTGTATTTGTCATTTTAATATATATATGGTAACACGTAAGGCATTTGGGCCGTTAGAGGAATTGATTTCTGTCGGGTTATGAATTCTTCACCACAGAGTAACACGGAGTATCACGGAGTTCTATTCTTTTGGTTTCAAATTGATTAAACTCTGTGAGACTCTGTGTTACTCTGTGGTGAAACATTAATCCGCTGCAAAATTATAAAAAACAAAGAGCGGAGCAAAATAGTTTTTGCCCGCCCTCTATCTCTACAATTGTCAATTGCCAATTTATAAGGTAACTCCCGTTTTGAAGATCGCGATTTCCTTGTAACCTTTCTTCTCGTTGTTCACGAATTCACCACTTGCCACCTGGATAATGTAATCGATAAACCGTTCGCAAGTCTTTTCCATCGGCTCGTTTTCCACGATAACTCCTGCATTGAAATCAATCCATCCCGGCTTATTCTTTGCCAGTGTAGAGTTGGTGGAAATCTTCATGGTCGGCACATACGTTCCGAACGGTGTGCCACGTCCTGTGGTGAACAATACCATGTGGCAACCGCAGGAAGCCAGTGCTGTTGCTGCCACCAGGTCATTTCCCGGAGCTGACAATAAATTCAATCCTTTTACTTTCAGACGCTCACCATACGGCAACACGCCTTCCACGTAGCTTTTGCCACACTTCTGCGTGCATCCCAAGGCCTTGTCCTCCAAAGTTGAGATACCACCCGCCTTGTTTCCCGGAGACGGATTTTCACCTACCGGTTCGCCATGTGAAAGGAAGTACTCCTTGAAGTCATTAATCAGTTTCACAGTTTCTTCAAATAATTCCTTGTTGCGGCAACGGTTCATCAATATGGTCTCTGCGCCGAACATTTCCGGAACTTCCGTCAATACGCTCGTACCACCTTGTGCCACCAGGAAATCGGAGAACATACCCAACAGCGGATTGGCTGTGATACCGGAGAAACCATCCGATCCGCCACACTTTAAGCCTACTCGCAATTCACTCAGGGGTACATCCACACGTTCGTCCTTGCTGGCTTTTTCATACAGCTCCCGCAACAGTTTCATACCTTCTTCGTACTCATCGCCTACTTTCTGCGTTACCATGAATTTTACACGGTCTTCGTCATATTCTCCCAGGAACTCACGGAACACATCCGGCTGATTGTTTTCACAGCCTAAGCCCACTACCAGCACTGCACCTGCATTGGGGTGCAATACCATGTCCCGCAGGATTTTCTTAGTGTTTTCGTGGTCGTCTCCCAATTGCGAGCAGCCATAGTTGTGCGGATATGCCATAATCGCATCCACTCCTTTGCCGCCGGTTTCCCGGCGCAGACCTTCGGCCAGCTGGTTGATGATACCATTCACGCAACCTACGGTCGGTATAATCCAGACCTCATTGCGAATTCCCACTTCGCCGCTTTTACGACGATAACCTTTGAATGTCAGGTCCTTGTGTGGAATGTCCAGCGTAACGCTTGTCGGATTGTATGTATAGTCCAGCAACCCAGCCAGATTTGTCTGAATATTATTCTCATTCATCCAATCCCCCTGTTTCTTAGCCATGCGTGCATGGCCGATAGGGTACCCATATTTAATGACGTTTTCGCCCTCTGCAAAGTCTTTCAATGCAAATTTATGTCCGGCGGGCACTTCCTCACTCAGAGTGATTTCCGTCCCGTCCACCGTGAGCTTTTCTCCTGCCGGCAGTGTCACGATAGCGACAGCTACATTATCCGCAGGGTTGATTTTAAGGTACTTAGTTTCCATAATTACTTTATTATTTATTTGAATAAAATTCAATATTCTCCTTCGTAAGCAAGTCTATCGGCATAAAGTTTTCTCTTGGTACTTCCTTTTTGAAAATCAGGTAGTCGCACAATGCTTTGATACCATCGAATCCTTGTAATTCAGGCTGTTGGGCGATGAGAAAGGATACGCTACCTTCCATCAGGCATTTCACGTTGCGTTCCAGCAAGTCATATCCCATCAGTTTAAAGTCTGTTTTTTGTTGCTTCAATAAATATTCTCCGACAATGTAAACTTTTGAATTGAAAGTGATGCCATTCTTTACGTTCGGATGTTTTCTGAAAAAATCATTCAGCATCTGTGCGTCATCACTGTCTCGCTTGGCGTGCAGGTTCAGTTCCCAGATGCGGCAATCGGGGTGATGCTTCAGCATGTATTCACGAAATCCTATTTCCCGGCGCTCTTGCTGGTTAGAACCTACAATACCTTCGTTTATCTTGCGGAAAATTACAATTTCCCGTTCCCCGCCTGCAAGCAACATCATCATCCGTGCGGCGAAGTATCCACTCTGGTGCGAATTCTGCCCGAAAAAGGAGAGGGCGGGCTGATCTTTCAAATTGGAGTCTATATATATATAAGGTATAGAGCGTTTGTTTAGTTCCTCTGTAAACGGTTTCGTATATTGCGGTACGGTAGGGGCGAACATAATCCCGTCCGGCTCCTGTTCCAGGATATTCCGGGCAACGTCTCCGAATGAATGATAGTCGAACGGATCGTAATAGGAGAGGTTCACGGAGATATTGAAGTCCGAGTACGCTACCAGTGCGTCCTGGATACCGGCTTCTACGGCAGTCCAATATTCGCCTTTCTCATGTTGCGGCAGCAGACAGGAGAATGCATATTTCTTGTTCGATGCCAGTGCGCTGGCGTACATATTGGGTTGGTAATCCAGCTGTTTCAGAATTTCCTCCACCCGTTTCCGGCTGGCTTCCGATACTCCGCTGCGTCCGTGTATCACCCGGTCTACTGTTCCCACCGATACATCCGCCATTTTGGCGATATCTTTAATGCGTATTCTTTCAGACCCCATATCAATTACGATTTAACAATTTACGGTTCTTTGTGTCCGCACACAATAATAATCTTAATATTTTCGACACAAATATATGACAATTTTTGTAATTACGAAAATTGTTGTATCTTTGTGCCCGCACACGAAGGCTATGAAGAACGAACCTTGTTTTAGTTTACTCTCCATAGTATCAAGTTGTTAAGGTGGTTTTTAACCCTAAAATGACAAATTGAAAGTTATAAATTAATCACATATTAAAAAAATAATAAGATTATGGGAAAGAAAGTCGTTACATTAGGCGAGATCATGTTGAGATTGTCCACTCCGGGAAATACCCGTTTTGTTCAGTCAGATTCATTTGACGTAGTATATGGTGGTGGTGAAGCAAATGTTGCTGTCAGCTGTGCCAACTATGGACATGACGCTTACTTTGTGACTAAATTGCCGAAACACGAAATCGGTCAATCAGCTGTGAACGCACTGCGCAAATATGGTGTAAAAACAGATTTCATTGCCCGTGGTGGCGACCGCGTAGGTATCTACTATCTTGAAACAGGTGCTTCTATGCGTCCCAGCAAAGTAATCTATGACCGTGCACATTCTGCCATTGCTGAAGCAGATGCAGCTGACTTCGATTTTGATGCAATCATGGAAGGTGCCGATTGGTTCCACTGGTCCGGTATCACTCCCGCTATCTCCGATAAGGCTGCCGAGCTGACAAAATTGGCTTGCGAAGCTGCAAAACGTCATGGCGTTACAGTATCTGTTGACCTTAACTTCCGTAAGAAACTCTGGACGAAAGAAAAAGCACAATCCATCATGAAGCCGTTGATGCAGTTTGTTGATGTTTGTATCGGTAACGAAGAAGATGCGGAACTCTGTCTGGGTTTCAAACCCGACGCTGATGTAGAAGGTGGAAAGACTGATGCTGAAGGCTACAAGGGTATCTTTAAGGCAATGGCTAAAGAATTCGGATTCAAATATGTTATTTCTACTTTGCGTGAATCATTCTCTGCAAGTCATAATGGCTGGAAGGCAATGATTTATAACGGTGAAGAATTCTACGAATCCAAACGTTACGATATCAATCCGATCATCGACCGTGTAGGTGGTGGCGACTCTTTCTCCGGCGGTATCATCCACGGTTTGCTGACGAAGCCTAACCAGGGTGCGGCTCTCGAATTTGCCGTAGCCGCTTCGGCTTTGAAGCATACTATCAATGGAGACTTCAATCTGGTATCGGTAGAAGAAGTTGAAGCATTGGCAGGTGGTGATTCAAGCGGACGTGTACAGAGATAAAAGTAATTTGTAATTCATCATTTGTAATTTGAAAAAAATGGCTAAGTTTGATAAAATAGCAGTATTAAATAAGATCGGTTCTACCGGAATGGTGCCCGTCTTCTATCATAAAGATGCAGAAGTTGCAAAAAAAGTAGTGAAAGCGTGTTATGAAGGTGGTGTTCGTGCCTTCGAATTTACTAACCGTGGTGACTTTGCTCACGAAGTATTTGCAGAAGTTGTGAAATTTGCAGCGAAAGAGTGCCCGGAGATGGCTATGGGCGTAGGTTCTATCGTTGATCCAGCTACGGCTGCCCTTTACCTGCAATTGGGTGCTAACTTCGTTGTAGGCCCATTGTTCAACCCCGAGATCGCTAAGATTTGCAACCGTCGTCTGGTTGCCTATACTCCGGGATGCGGAAGCGTTTCAGAAGTGGGCTTCGCACAGGAGGCAGGATGCGATCTCTGCAAGATATTCCCGGGTGACGTTCTTGGTGCAAAACTGGTAAAAGGCTTGTTGGCTCCGATGCCGTGGTCTAAGCTGATGGTAACCGGTGGGGTAGAGCCTACTCAGGAAAACCTGACTTCATGGATTAAAGCCGGTGTGTTCTGCGTAGGTATGGGATCTAAACTCTTCCCGAATGATAAAGTTGCTGCGGAAGACTGGACTTATGTAACTGAAAAATGCAAAGAAGCTCTGGCCTATATCGCAGAAGCAAGAAAATAAGAAATTTCATTTTGTTTAAAGGTGTTTAAAGGGGACAACCATTGGAGTTGGCGGATCGTGCCACTCCAGTGGTTTGTTTTTTATATCTTATAATTTGTTTACTGCCTGAAAAAAAACTATTTTTGTTTGGTTGATAATGACATAAAAGAACATGCTATATTATGAAACTACAAACACTATTTTCGATCCTGATTTGTGCTGAACTTGTTTGGGGATTATTATCTTGTACTGACGCAACCTTTTCGTTACATGCTAAAAAGGAAGCATTAGGTAAGCTTATTTTTCAGGATACGTTACTTTCTGAACCCATAGGCCAATCATGTGCTACCTGTCATACTTCAATTAAAGGTTTTGCCGATCGTGATTCACGTGTTGTTTCTGAAGGTGCTGTAGGCGGACTTTATTCTCAGCGGAATTCCATGACTGTTTGCTATTCTATGTATGTCCCCTCGCTTCATTATGATGCAAAGGAAGAAGTTTATGTGGGCGGACTCTTTTGGGATGGCCGCTCTCCTTCATTGAAACATCAGGCAGGTGAGCCTTTTCTTAATCCTGTGGAGATGGGAAATCCGAATAAGAACTCTGTTGTTGAGAAAATCCGTCATGCGTCCTATTATCCTGAATTGGTGTACATTTATGGTGAAACGTCCGATATTGATTCAATTTATGCTCATATAACAGATGCTCTTGCTGCTTATCAGCAGTCTGAGGAAGTAAACTCCTTTTCTTCTAAATATGATGCTTGGATGCAGGGTAAAGCTATTTTTACTGAGGCAGAGTTGCACGGGATGAATTTGTTTGAAAATAAGGGCATGTGTGCTGAATGTCATATATTGAATAAGGATGAATATGCCGGACGTGTTCTTTTTACAGATCATACTTATGATAATCTTGGCATTCCCCGTAATCCTGGGAATCCTCACTTTCATGTGCCTGCCGATTATTTTCTTCTGACTTCGGATAGTGTAGATCTGGGATTAGGTGCTATTGTGAATAAGGAAGAAGAAAACGGTAAATTTCGCGTACCAACTTTGCGTAACATTGCTTTGACTGCTCCTTATGGACATAATGGCTATTTCCAAACTCTTGAAGAGATTGTGCATTTTTATAATGTACGTGATGTAAGTGATGAGTTTCCTTCAGCTGAGTATCCTGCTACGGTCAATCGTGACGAGTTGGGAAATCTAGGTTTAACCCCGAAAGAGGAAGCTGATCTTATCGCATTCATGAAAACGTTAACAGATGATTTTAAATCCGTCCAGAAATAGTTTCTACTGTGAATAATGGCGGATAAGTTTAAAATAATGTTATAAAACATGCCTTTTTTTGTGCTACTGTTTGCGCACACGGAAAATCTTCCTATCTTTGTATCGCAGTTGGGAAACTGCTCATGATTTTGACTTTTAAATAAATTAGTTTTTAAGTTTTCAATCAAGGAATTAGTTAGGTAAAAAGATTAGTTAATAGTTTTTCATAGGCTAAAATTTGGATTAAGAAATTTAGGTAATTAGTTATAGAAAAGGTAAAAAAGAAGATTGTGTTTTTATAGGTAGTTGAATTTTTAGGTAAAAAGAAGATTGATTTTTAGGTAACAAGTTTTTTTAGATGCAGTTAAAAGAAAAGCCTCTATGGCTTTTCTTACAGAGGCGAGAGGTTCGTGAGAGCTTGCTCGTTTTTTTGTTATATACTTCTCTTTCTACAACTTTTGTTCGGTTTTTATTTCTTTTTTGTATCTTTGTTACAATTGTATTCAAATGAATACTTTAAAGCAAAGATAGGCAAGTATGGAAGAAATAAGCAGTCAAGATATACGTTGGAAACAACGTTTTCAGAATTACGAGAAGGCATTCAAACGTTTATCTCGTGCTATAGAAGTTGTGAAAGCTACCCCCGATGATGATTTGTTGCAATCCGGGCTCATTCAGACCTATGAGTACACATTTGAACTGGCATGGAAAACATTGAAGGATTATCTCACATTAGAAGGTTTTGAAGTGCGTTCCCCTCGTGAAACGATTCGTCAAGGCTTTCAGAGTGGATACATCATGAATGGCGAAGATTGGTTGCAGGCATTAGCAGACCGTAATTTGACTACTTATATTTATGATGATAAAATCATAGCCCGGGTGCTAAGTGATATCTTTGAACGCTATTTTTTTCTGCTTCAAGACTTTTATATTTCTTTTAAAGAAAAAGCCGATGAATGAGAGCCTGCATGTTTTTATGTTCCATTACGAAAAATGAGACATTTTCTTTTTTTAAGAAATGGTGATTATTTCAGTCATTCTTTGTATATTTGTGCCATTATCTACATAAAATTTTAATTTTGGAACAGGTACTGCTTATACTCGATTGGATTTTATACGTATTGTTTGCGATAAACGTATTGTATTTATTGGTTTATAGTTTGGCATCGCTCCGGTGTAAGCCTGATAAGGCAGTATCTGCGAAAAAATGCAAACGATTTGCTTTATTGATAGCGGCATATAGAGAAGACGCTGTTATTATGGATACTGTACAAGCTTGTTTGACGCAGAATTATCCAAGTGATAAGTATGATGTGGTTGTAATTTCAGATCATATGCAGTCTTCAACGAATGAGAAATTGCGTGCATTGCCTATTAAGTTACTTCAAGTGGATTTTGAAAAAAGCACGAATACTAAATCTCTGAAAACTGCTCTTGAATATCTAGGGGAGAATTCATATGATGTTGCTTTGATTATCGATGCAGACAATATTATTAACTCTTCGTATATTTCTGAGGTAAATAATGCGTTTGCAGATCCGAAAGTGCAAGTTGTACAGACTCATCGTGTAGCAAAGAATTTGAATACGGATATGGCTTATTTGGATGCCATTAGTGAGGAAATAAATAATTCAATATTCCGTCTGGGGCATGTCAATTTAGGAATGTCAGCAGCTCTGATAGGTTCCGGTATGGCTTTTGAGTATTCTTTATTCTATAAAGCGATGATGAGTAATACTTCAGTCGGAGGCTTTGATAGAGTTTTAGAGATGAAATTGCTTTATCATCATGTTTTTTTCCATTATTTGCCAGATACTTATGTGCTGGATGAAAAAATACAGAAAGCTAAAAATTTCTATCAACAAAGGAGGCGTTGGCTATCTGCGCAATACTATAGTCTTGGGGAGTTTGTTCACCATTTGATTCCAGCTATTCGTGACGGGAAATGGGATTTTTGTGATAAACTGTTCCAGCAAGCTTCATTCTCGCGCGTATTATTATTAGGATTTACTTTTATATTTTCCGTATGCTTTTCCATTTGGTTGCCTGCATTGGCTTATAAGTGGTGGGCGATATTCGGATTGCTGCTATTAGCATTAGTGATTGCTATTCCCCGTCGTTTTTGGAAATGGCGTTTGGTTAGGGCGATATGCTTTGTCCCATATTCATTTTTACTGATGTTTTTTAATTTGTTCCGGTTGAAGGAGGCAAATAAGAGGTTTATTCATACATCGCATGGAATAGACAATTAGTTTATTGCTTTTGATTGAAAAAAAAATACTAAATATACATGTCTGATGAATCCAATGATATCGGTGATTGTTCCTGTGTATAATGTTGAAAAGTATCTTTCTCGTTGTATTGATAGTGTCCTTATGCAGACGTTTACAGACTTTGAACTGTTGTTGGTGGATGATGGTTCACCTGACAATTCTGGAATGATCTGTGATGAATATGCATTGAAAGATGTAAGAGTAAAAGTTTTGCATCAGGAGAATAAAGGATTGAGCGGGGCGCGTAATGCGGGCATTGAGAATTCTGTCGGAAATTATGTTGTTTTCATTGATTCTGATGATTATGTGAAGGATAATTATCTGTGTAATTTGTTACAAATATTACCCGATGATATTTCTGGTATGGGATTCGCAGTGCAAGGATGTATAAAATGTTTTGAAAATGGTGAACGGATAAAGATTACTACTTTATCTCCTCGTACGTATTATCCTGAAGAAATAGAACATTTATTTACGCGTGAAAAGGATGTTTGGGGGGTATTTAGTGCATGTGCGAAACTTTTTGAACGTACATTTCTGAATAAGTATTCAATTAGATTTGATGAAACATTGCATTTTACTGAAGATGTTCCTTTTGTATTGCGTTGTATGAGTGTTTGCGACTATATGGTTGTAGGAAAAGATCATGATTATTGTTATATCAGTTATCTGGGGACTATGTCTCAAAAGGTATATCCTTTTGCTGTGGAGTATCGGACTTTTTCTGTATGCCAGAATGAAATTCGTGATTTGGTAAAAAAACGTTCTTTTTCAACTGAAGGAGAGAATAGTTTGTTTAAAACAATTCATTTTATCTTCTCTACTCTTTTAAAATCTGATTATCATTATTTGGGAAGTGTCTCAAGGAAAGAAAGAATTGCTAATTTGTATTGCGTGAGGAAAAATGATATGGAATATTTAAATCGTTATTATTCTCCAAGTTATTTAGCTGATAAATTAGGGCGTTATTTGTTAATGCTTGGTTTTATTCGGTGCTATGATATTTATTATAAAATTCTGATAAAATTAAATTTTAAAAAGATATATGCTCCTTTGTAAGAAACTATATATTTATGATTAGAATTCCTAAAATATCAGTTATTGTTCCTGTGTATAATGTGGAGGAATATTTGCCTAAATGCATTGAAAGCATCCTTGCTCAGTCATTTGATGATTTTGAATTGTTATTGATTGATGATGGTACTCCTGACCGATCTGGGGAAATATGTGATGAATATGCTAAGAAAGATTTTCGGATAACGGTGGTACATCAAAAGAATTCGGGGGTGACTGTTGCTCGAAATAAAGGATTGGAGATTGCACAAGGAGATTATGCTGTATTTGTTGACTCTGATGATTGGGTGGAAGTTAATTATTTGAGAGATTTATATGATGGATTACCTGATTGCCATTTGAGAGGATTGGTTATTGAGGGCATAAAAAAGGTATATCCTGATGGAACTGTTGGTTATATTCCATTGGAGGAAATATTCTTTTCAAAAGCTGAAATCTATCGAATTCTGACGGAACTTATAGATAGGGCTTTAGGATATCCTAGTGCAAAACTTTATAATTTATCCTTAATTAGGGAGAAAAGTATATCTTTTTCTCCGGAAATCTCTTTGCTTGAGGATCAAATATTTTTGTTGGATTACATTATTCATGCTGATTTTGTTGTGGCAAGAAAAGCTTATAATTATTGTTATCGGACAGAACATTCTTCTGAAAGCTTGTCTGTTAGTAAGAATAATTTTGAAAAAGAGTGTACCTTGCTTCGGGTTTATAATGAAAAAATATTTCTCTTTCAGCAGCAATATAATTTAACTGATGCTCAGCTCTGCAAGGCATGGAGCTCTTTAGCCAGTCTTTTTCATCGTCCCATTTTATCTTTATATTTTTCATCGTATGAATACAAGTATAATGACAGGGTTGCTAGCTTGCGAAGGTTAGTCAAAGAAAATAAGAATTTAATAGAATTGTATTTCTCCCCGGATTATAAAATAGACAAGGTGACAAAGTATTTGTTGTTGCACGGATGGTATTTTTTTTGTGACCTTTGGATGAAATTTTGGGTGATGATAAAGAGCAAGCATATGTTTGGAATGACAAAATAGAAGGCTGTTTTAATGTTTCTTAATCATTCGATGTGTAAATGTTCGTATCCCATCTGTTAAGAGATACAGTAAAAGAAACGTAGTGATACTATAGGACGTAACTATGATAACTGCATACTTTGTCCAATCTCCGAAAGAATTGTCGGGGGTGAAATGCTCATGTGGAAATATCAGGTAGCAAGCAGTGGCAGGTATTAAAATTATTATAAGATATTTAAAGTATCCAATCCAATACTGTAATACGGACACTTTAAATCCTTGACTATACAGGAAATAGGGTTTCCAGATACCTACAATGATTAGCTGGCTAATGATACTTCCTGATAAGACTCCAGGCAACCCCCATAGAGAGCCACCAATTAATGCTACAGTCAAACTAATGCAGATTTCAATAATCGGTGCCCATGTGTCGTGGAACAGGCCAAAACCATAGAGGAACTGATCTGTTGCTCCTCGTGTATATCCGGTAAATGCATTGAATATTACGAGTGCCAGTATAATGGGGGATAATACGTATTCTTTTCCTAACCATAAGCTGATGAAAGGCTCTGTCAACTGTAATAATGCGAATGAAATAGTACCAGCTATGAAAAAACGTATACCTAATAATTCCCAAAAAACTTTTTGTATGCGTTTTTGGTTTCCTTCTGCTATCAGATTACCAATTCCTGCTCCAGTGCTGGATAGGAGATTATTGACAAGCTGAGTGATTTTGTCAATGATAATAGTATAGTTTCCATAAAATGCAACGATTTTCAATGATACAAAAGCATAAATTAAGAGGGGGGTAGCTTGAAATTGTACGAAACTTCCAATTTTGTGTATAAATATTTGTCGAGTATATTTCATTACTTCCGGGTATTTCTTAAAAAGCAATTTTCCCAATTTAACTTCGCTTTTTAGCCATGGATATGTCTGGTTTATTTTCCAATTCAATATAATGGAATAAGTGATACCTAAAAGTAATTCAAGACCAATCCATAGATAGTAATTTCGGGTGTAATATGCTACCCCGACTTGAAGTAATGTTCTAGCTAATATTGCACTTTGAAAATAGGCCGTTACTACATAGTTTTTTTGATCGGCTCCTAATAACGTTTGTTTATAGTTGATAAAATAACCTATTAATGAACTTGACAAATAAGAAAAATAGGCAAAATAAATAATACCTAAGTCGAAAACATTATTTGGAAAAATCAGAGGTAAAAGACAGGCAAGCACGCATCCTGCTCCTAAAATGATAAAACCAATCCAACGATAGATATATCCGAATACTGATATTATTTCATTGATTTTAGACTCATTACGTTCAAAAAGAGGTTTATAAAGTACATAACCGATGGCACTTCCAATGCCTAGTTCTGCTAAATTGAGAAAGCTGAGAAGGTTAGTTAGAGTACCAATAAGCCCTATAAAATCAGCGCCTAACGAATCTAAGAAAATTTTTCGGGAAAAAAAAGCAACAATAAGGCTCAAGAAGTAAAAAATGAGATTGACCCGAGCATTGAGCAATGATTTCTTTAAACGAGATTCCTGTTCCATAGAAGTATGATATGCTTTTTTTGCAAAGATATAAAAAGATAATAGAAAAAAGTCTATCTTTGTTATCTAAAAAGGATTGAATTTATGATTTATGTTAAATTAAGCGGGCGTCTCGGGAATTACTTGTTCCAAATAGCTGCTGGAGCATCCTTGGCAAAGCAACATAATACGGAGTTTAAAGCTGTTGTCGCTCCAGACTTTGAAGCTATTTCTACAATTAGTGATGAGTCTATGTGGAAATATGTATCTGTATTTAAAGAAAATGTCTTTAGTGGAGTTGATTTCATTCGCGAGGTTCCATTGGGGGTACCCATATATACTTGGCGTGATTTTCCTTATAAACCAATACCGTATATGGGAAAAGATATAATGATTGATGGATATTTTCAATCATTTAAATATATCGATGTGGATTATATACAAACTCTATACGCCCCTCCTTTAGAAATTAAAAACCGTTTATTAGAGAAATATGGTCTTGTTTTGCAACAAAATCCTACTTGCATTCATGTTAGAAGAGGAGATTATTGTAAGTTACCTCATCGTTTCAGCATTATTTCTATGAAATATTTTCGTAAAGCGATTGACTTAATTGGCAGAGAAAGTGTTTTTCTGATAATTAGTGATGATATGGGTTGGTGTAAAAGGCACTTTAAGGGAGATAATTTCTATTTTGCAGATAAGAGTAATTCTATGTTAGATGATTTTTATCTACAATGCTTGTCAGTTAATAATATTATAAGTAATAGTTCTTTCAGTTGGTGGGGGGGCTGGTTGAACGCCAATCCCGATAAGATTGTGATATATCCTACACCTTGGTTTGGTCCTCATTATTCCCATTATGATACTTGTGATTTATGCCCGGAGTCATGGATTGCGTTGCCTAACCGCACACCTTTCTATTATCGGATGAAAGCAAATTGGATACGGTTATGTATGAGAATAGAACGAATGATACATTAGTCTTTATATGTGGAAAAGAGAGGTGGTAACACCCCTCTTCCCCCACCTTAAAGCACGGACACTCCTTTGTCCACTCCATCGGCTCCACCTCACCATTTCCATTGACATCCGGACTCAAATCCCGATGCCCCACAACCCTTGCTTCCGGATAATCCATCTTCAAAGCCCGTACCAGTACCCGTAGTGAATGTTTCTGCCATTCCGTCCGTGTATCCTTCGCCAATCCGTGGCAATCCAGACCACCCTCATAACAAATTCCGATTGAATTTGCATTGTGTCCACGCGCGTGGACACCGACCCTCCCGACCGAGCGTGTGGACTTGATATCACCGTTACGGCGAATGTAGAAATGATAGCCTATACCATCAAAACCACGAAGGCGGTGAGCGGTTTCCAAATCCTGTTCGGTAAAGGGGCGGTCCTCGCGCGTGGCGCTGCAATGGATCACAATTAAATCGATCCTTCTCACAGGTTCATCGCATTTGCGCTAAAAGCGCCGATTACGGCCGAAGCCACTGCGATGATTACTTTCAAAATTTTGTCCCAAGTCGTTTTTTTCATAAAGATTAAGAGATTAGTGATTAATGTTTAGTG
>ERZ894206.356-NODE-356-length-40105-cov-11.199975_pt1 | contig 40105 bp, 68 predicted proteins | sample MGYA00380287_ERZ894206 | MGnify/ENA primary metagenome ERZ894206 (study PRJEB32331, sample SAMN06328483) | human gut metagenome | biome: human gut microbiome; feature: stool | host: Homo sapiens | collected 2013-04-12 ...
CGGCAGAGGTGGCAGCAGCTTCTTTGCTTGCGTTGGCATCCGATGCAGAACCGGCCGCAGCAGATGCGGCGGTTTCTGCCGTGGCGGTGGAATTTGCCACCTCCTGCAAAGCGCCGGTCTTAGCGTTGCCGATGTCAGTCAGTGCAGCGTCTTTTGTCTGGGTGATGGCCGTGGTGGCCGTTGTCTGGGCGTTCTGCACCTCCTGCACCGCGTCGGTTTTAGTCTGCTCGATGCCTGCCACGGTCTGCTCGGCTTTGTCCGCACTGGCTTTGGCGTTGGTGGCATGGCCTTGAGCCTCGTCGGCAAATTGCTTGCAGTACTCAAAGCCTTGGCCGAGGCCGTAGCGGACCTCAACGCCTTTTTTGGCGTTATAAATGCGCTTCAAAACCTCATCAAAGTTGAGTGTAATCATAAGCTAATCACTCCTGTCGGTGTGTCGTAGATAGTATCGGTCTCAAAGTCAAAGGTATCCCACAACCAGTCCGCGCCCGCGTCGGCGGTAACGTTGCGCTTGTAGGGGTTGCAGGTGCCCTCGATGCTGAAGGTGATCTCCGTGCGCCCGCGCTCCACCACGTCCACCCGCCACAAGCCCAGCCAGTACCATGTGCTGTCCTCATCAAAGATGCAGCGCAGCCACTGGCCCTGCAGGGCGTTTTCGAGGGCGCTCTGGATGGTTCTCCACTGGCTCTTTTTGGCCTTGCACAGCAGCTCCATCTTGATGGTGCGCTGCTTGTAGTGCACTTCCCCATCCAAAGCCCTGGACAGGTCTAGGATAAAGTCAGAGCCCGGGACATTGACAAGCATCGTCTCTGGCTCTGCACCGGATATCATAGGGCTGCCCACCTTCAGATAAAGGCCAAGGTCTTTGAGGGTATGGATATTTCCGATCTGTGCGCCCATCAGCATTTGAGCTCACCTCCGCTCTGGATCACGGCCAGCTGCTCCGGGGTCAGAGGGCTGTATACCAACTTTTCTCCATCCCACACATAGTGCGAGCCGCCATCCTCCCAGTCCTTCGGGAACTCATCGAAGACCATGCAGTTTTCTGGGAGAGGGTTCGGGATTACTTCTTCAACGCCCCATCCGCCACTGTAAATGCGGCCATCGGAGCACACCTTGCACATAAATTTACAGCCGGGTACTTTCATCTGTCCTTCACCTCACATAAAACCGTATAGTTCTCGTGGCATACAGAGGGAGTCATTTTGTGTCCACCCGTCAGAGCCGGGGCTTTCCAGGTCGATGCTGAAATTCGTCGGCACTACTGCCGAGGTGTAGTTGTTGCCCGTGACATAGTTCGATGTGCGCTCACGACCGGGTCCGAAAGTGATGCCCCCTGAGTTGACCCGTACCGTCCGCATGTGAGTGGTGTTCCACGGGTAAGTCATGGCGTATTCCACGCCATTGACCGGGATGACCATGGTCACACATCCGGCAGTGCCGCCGCTGGCCCACCATGTGGATCCTTTCTTGCTGGTATAGGTCAGATACACAGCAGAAAAATCGGCCAGGTCCAGCGGGATTGTCTGTGCTCCAAAAGAGCTGTTGTCCCCAAAGTCCCAGATACGGGCGTTTCGGATGCCGTAGAAGGTAATCTTTCCGGAGTCGATAGTGCAGCTGCCGTTGCCGTCTGTGATGGAAATGCTATCCGACTTGATGTTGACCATGCTGGAACCGGAAAGCACTTTTATGCCGTCGTTGGTGATCTGCACCCTTTTGTTGGGCAGCTGGTCATGCCGGACGATAAGGCCGTTTTCCGGGGTAAATTCCAGAAAATTTGTGGCCGTTTTGGCTGCTTCACCAGCTTTTTTGTCCACCTCGTCCACTCTTTTGTCGTTAGACTTCTGGTACTTGAAAAGCTGGTTAAGGGTGCTCTGCTGATATTTTTCAGCGGATGCCGTATCCTCATCCAGCAGGTTGGTGCGGCCCAGGTTGGCCACTTGTCGGTCGGTCAAAGTCTGCCGGGTCATGCCGAAGGTATACTCCTTTTTGTCCGGCTGATCCAGCGGTTCCACCAGCTTTGTGCACAGCATGATGACATCGATGCTGTGGGGCTTGCTGATAATGTGGGCATAGCTGGCAAAAGTCAGCCTGTCCTTGTCATAGCCCGCATCTCGCAGATCCACAGCCTTGACGGTGTAGCTCGTCACCATCAAGCTGTTTTTCTGAAGATCCTGCACGCCTGCAGCAAAGGTGTCGTTGTCGCTGTCGGTGTCATACTCGCCCAGGGCTGACACGATGCCAAACTTCTGGGCCGCTGCATCATTCTGGATCCATCCGCAGTCGCCGTCACTGCTGTCCAGCCGGTACGAATACCCTTTTGGCAGATACTTATTGACGGTCGCTGCATCCGTTCCAGAAATGCCATAGCGCTCTTCATGGCTTTCTGTGTACTTTTCACCCCACCACAAAAATTTCCACTTCCACTTTGTCTCCTCGACCGTGTGCTTGCTTCCCATGGGATACACACGGGTAAAAAGACTGTTGGTATCGGTCTTCTCGGTGAAATCCAGCAGGTTTACGCCATACTCAATGGTTTGGTTGACCAAACGGTCGGCCTCGAAAGACTGATCGCAATAATTTAAGACGTTATTACCCGTGGCGGGGTTGTAGGTACAGTAGGCATATCCGCCGTACACCTTGAGCACCATCTTGTCGATGATATCCCAGGTACTGCCGTAGTCTTCGCCCACACCGTAGCTGTCCCGGTCTCCATAGTGCACAACAAGATCACCCAGTGCCGCAGTGACAGTGCCCAGCTCGAAGCGTTTCATTTTCATGTTGCCGCACTGCTGGTTGTGGGCATCGATGAGGTGCTGCAAAAACTGCGCCAGCTTTCCCTCGTAGTTAAAAGGGGTGATTGCGCTGTCATTGAAGTAAGACAAAGCGCCCTCGCAGTATATGACGCGCCGGTTGTACCAGTCTGCCTCATGGCTCAGGACACGCCCGCGCCAGATCTCTTTATTATCCTGTTCGACAGTGATGCAGGTGGACATCTTTTGCAGGCTCTCATACTGCTCATGGTCGCGCGTCATGGTAAAAGAAAGGCTGCCGCCCTTGCTGACCTCTCGGGTCAGCTTGGGAGACAGCACAAGGGCATTGCGGTTATTGGGAGCGTAGATCAGGCGCTTGTCGTCGGGGTTGCCAAAGGGATATGCAAAAATTTTGTACAAATTTTAATTTCCCCTTTCTGCCAGCGTGGCCAGATGGCCCAGCTGTGCATCAATAGAAGGTGCCAGTGCGCCCACCAGCGTGCCGTCGTCCAGCTTGATGACGGTGTTTGCCGTCTGGGGAAGGTACTGCTGCACCACGTTGTACAGCGCGTCCACGGACTGCTGCATTTTCTGCTGGTAGGACGAAAGCCGCCCGTTTGCCGGGCTTTCGCCGAACGCATAGCCGTCGGTGCGGAAATCGTACCCGGCAAAGCTGCGCTGGCTGCCGTACCAGTAAGCGTTCTGAATGTCCTTGTAGGAAAGCGTCGTGCTCTTGCTGTCAGTGCTTTCCTTTTCGCCGTTTTTACTGCCCAGCCATGCGGCCAGACCGATACCGCCCGCCACAGCAGCCACACCCAGGATGGCAGCCAGCACAGGGTTGGATGCCACAAGCGAGACGATTTTGCCCAGACTGCCCATGATAGAGGTGGCCATGCTGGACACCCCGCTGGCGACGTTGGCCAGCTGGGCACCTGCCCCACCGGATGCGCTCAAGCTGGACAGGATGGAGCCAAAGCTTTGCACCGCTGTCCCCGCTTCTGTTGCGCTGGCAGCAATGCCGTCCGTAAAGAGCGATTTGATGGTATCGAAGGCCGCTTTTACGCCGCCCCCACTGTACGCGTCATTGATGACACTCAGCGCATCCACCGCCCACTTGGAGATAAGCTCCCGCTGATCCTGCGATACCTCGCCCCAGATGAGATTTGCCACGTCTGTAGCCAGCCCGGCCCAGTTGCGGTTTTTCAGGTCGGCGAACGTGTTTTGCAAGCGGCCAAAGATGCCGTTTGACCACTGCTTCTGCGCATTGCTGAGGTTCTGGTCAATGCGGCTTTGCAGCTCCGTCACGGACAAAACCACATCGTCACAGGTCTTTTGCGTGGTCGTGGTCACTTTTCCGGCCGCATCGGTCACTTTCTTTGTGACCGATTTGATGGTCTTCTCCGTGCCGTCCACCACTTCTTTCCAAGAGTCCGTGATGGTCTCCACGGTCTCCTTTGTGGTGCCCTTGAGTTTTTTGGTGGTGCCGTCGTAGACGTTGTAGGTATTGTCGGCAGTCTCCACCACGCGCTGGATGTTACCCACAATGTTGCCCGTTCCGGCAAGGATCTGCTTCGACGTTTCGGTGACGGTATCCGCCAGCTTTTTGGTGTCAGCAGCCGCTTTGGCGGTATGTTTTTTGCTTGTTCCGCCGCCGCCACCGCCTGTGGTGACGATGGAGCTGCTGTTGGTTTCTTTTATTCCGTACTGTTTTTTCAGACGCTCGCCGTATTCTTTCCAGTAGTCTGTGTCCTTTTTTCCGGCCTTTTTGTTTTGGTAGTCGTTGTTAAAAGCTTTCTGGTAGACAGCATCCCAGTCGCCGTGGAAAACGCCTATTTCTCCGCTTTTCAGCGCGTCAAAGACAGCTTTCAGGCCAACAGCAGAAGATTTGGCCTTGTCAATGACGGTGGTAAGACCTGTTATTTTCCCGATAAGGCCACTCCATCCGTCAAGCTTATAAGCTTCCTGTGCTGCGACGACCATGTCGTTCAGCTTGCCAATCGCAACGCCGATGCCGCTGGACAAATCGCCGGTCAGCAATCCGGCCAGCTGACTCACGTTGTCCTTCAGGGTGGAAACGCGGCCATTCATGGTCTGGCTCTGGGTGTCCATGGCGTTGTAGTAGCGCCCGCCCTCCTCGCTGGCAGCGATAAGGGCCTCAGACAGCAGATCATAGCTGATGGTCATGTTCTGGACTTCCTGCACCGATTTGCCGGTGTAGTCAGCCAGCACCTGATAAACGTTGATTCCGGCATAAGCAAACTGCTTGATGTCGATTGCGGACGCTTTGCCCACATTGGCGATCTGCTGCAGATTAGCTGCCATGCGGGAAAGCTCCGCGTTGCCGCCGCCCGTGGCGGAAACAGCATCGCCCAGCGCCATGATGACCTTGCGGGAGTAGCCCGCGTTTTCACCGGCGCTGATGAGCAGTTGGTTTGCCTGCGTCAGCGAATCCACACTGAACGGCGTGCGGGCCGCGTCCTCCTGAATGGCCGCCATGGCCTCATTGGCCGCCTGTGCATCGCCCAGCATATTGGTTAGACCCACGCGGTAACTTTCGATTTGGGCGTTGTACTCGATGCCCATAGACACAAACTGCTTTGCACCACTGAAGGCCGCGGTGGAAAGCGTGGAGATGGCAGAAGCCAGAAGCTGCGATTTTGTCAGCGCCGCCGTCAGCCCGCTTCCCGTACTGCTGGCCGATTTGCCAAAGGAGTCCATGCCGTTGTTTGCGGATTTCAGGGCGGAGGCGGTTGTTTTGAGCTGTGCCTCAGCTGCTGCAAGCTGATTTTTCAGCTCTTTGGTCTCAGCCGAGGTCTTGCCCGTCTTGGCGGCAGATTCGTTATACTGCTTTGTCAGTTCCAGAACGCTTTTTGCGGCCTTGCTGTACTCGCTGGAAAGCGCCGTCACGGTCTTTTTGGTCTCGCTCTGGACGTTGTTGATGCCCCGCTCATACGCGGACGTGTCCAGCCCAAGAGTGGCCATCAATTCAAAAAGTTTCAGGGCGTATCACCTCCGTTCAGCCCGGCCAGAATACGGGCCTTGATTTCCTCTGCGCTCTGCTGGGGCCGGGTGGAAGCATTAAAGTCGGGCAGGGTGTCCACCCACCGACACTCCATGCCCACAAGGCCAGCCAGAGCGTCCGTGATGTAGGCGCGGTAGCTCTTCTCGTAAGCTTCCTGCTGCATCGCATTGACGCAATGTTGGGCAATGTAGGGTTTGCCAATGGCTTTCAGCATATCCAGCCGGATGGATGAGATCAGCCGCCGATATCGGTCTGAGCCAACCTCACCAACGAGGATAAAAAATCCAGCACATCCCGGTCGTTGATGGTCTCCGTGATGACGCGCAGGGTTTTGAAGGGAGTCATCTTTTCGGGGTTGCCGTCCTTGTCTGTTTCCAGCTCATACAGCAAAGGCAGCAGCTCCGCTGTGTTCTGAGCATTGTCGAACAGCAGCTTTTTTGCCATTGCCTTGATGTTCTTGCGGCCCTGGGCTTCTTTCTTTGCCTTGAGCTCATCGGGGGTTTCACTGCCCGTGAGGATGGGGCCGACTTTGCGCAGCTCCATCACCTGCGTCTCGGTCAGCAGGGCGGCCACCTTGTCCGCGATCATGTAACAGTGGCGCAGAAATTCTGTTTCGTCCATCTGGTTGAGAGTTTTCATTGTTCCACTCCTTATGCTGCCGCGTCTTCGCTTACAAAGAACTCCATTGGGACGGTCTCGTTTCCCATTCGGACACAGCCCGTCAGGGTGACGGAAACATTGCCCTTGCCCTTGTCGGTTGTCTTGAGAGACAGGCCGCCCGTGCTGATTGCGTTGTCAAGCCGAACAGCCACATAACCGCCACCGATGAGGTCGCCCACAAACCAAATGGTTTTGAAGTCGCCCGTGGTCTTGTCGGTTTTGAACGTCATGCGGGGTGTTACCTTGCCCCCGGCCACGTCCGCTGCGCCCAGCGCCATGCGGATGACCTCTGCGGAGGTATTCAGCGCGGTGAAGGCCAGCGTGCAGTCGTAGTCCTCAATTTCCATGAGCTCCACGGTGTTCTTCTGGCAGTTGTCCACATCTTCGCCCAGGTCGGTGATGTTGGGGGTGCAGGTGGCGGTGATGCCGCCAGTGGTTGCGCAGATGATGTCGGCATCAGCGACGGCGGTCTGGCCCTCAGTGTCGAACTTGTTCAGCACAAGGCCCGCGTTGATCTGCATGGACTTGAATGCTTCTGCGGAAGTTTTGGTAAATTTTCTTCCCATAATTCTCCTTACTCGCATAGCTGCGTGATCTCAAAATTCAGGTACTCGCACAAATAGCCCTCGGGCGGGTTGTCGAGCGGCTGCGCCCACGGGACGCCTTTGTGCAAAAGAATAGCGCCGCCCTCGCATTCGATGGTCAAACCATCTGCAAGGGCCGCGCTTATCTTGTCTTCGGTCTGTAAAATAGGCGTCCGGCCTTTGGCACTCGGGTACCAAAGCCGGGCGTGGAAGGATGTCGTTTCGTTCCACCCGCCGGGGATGGTGGGCTTATAGGTCAGATAGGGCAGTGAAGCGGCAGGAGGAATGTTATCTTCCAGATAGCCCGGGATGCCAAAGTCGTTAAAAAACGTGTTCAGCGCCCGGTTGATGCTCTCAGACGGTCCCATTACGGCAGCACCGCCTTTTTGCACTTGACGGCCCGCAGACCCATGCCGGATTCTGCCGGGGAGTTGCCCTCATCGGCTGCGCTCGTCACCTGAAAGGTCTGCCCGTCGCTCATCCGCTTGATGTAGTCCGGGAAGGCCAGAGGCACACCGGTATTGACCAGCAGCGTATAGGTGGACGCTGTAGCCGCTTGCTCCGCCACCTGAGCTTCCACGGTGGTGTCGTGGCGCTCTACGGCCTCAAATTCCGGGCCGTCCGTCCAGCCGGACACAAAGCCGCCCACGCCATCCGGCTCATAGCTGCGGGTCTGGAAGCAGAATTTTTTGGTAAAGCTCTGCATCACGGTGGATGCAGTGAACGGATTGACCATGTCACATCTTCCTCCACTGGTTGATTTCGGCGCGGAATTTAGTTTTGCCGTCTGCGGGAAGACCGTCCGCGCCTGTAGCCATCGTGCCGGACCAGCCGCCGAAGGACTGAGATACATACACGCCGCCGGACGGGAGCACCTTGTCGTAAGCGTCGATTTTTTCGGCCAGCGCCACAAAAGCAGGCGGCACGCGCATGGGCTGCACCGTGCCGTTAAAGGTCTCTGCCACCAAATCACCGTCCCCGGCTTTGTGTACGCCATCGTTGAAGATGGAGCCGCACACGAGGAAATACTGCCCCGGGACTACCCCGGCGGGAACGGTATCCGGCTCAAAAGCAAACTCCCCCGCAACGGGGTCGTCTGCCCGGTCAAAAAAATTGTGCGTCAGTGCGCACAGCTCAGGGACGGTCATTGGATGCCTCCTACTCAAAAGGGGCGATTACTCGCCCGGGGTAATAGTCTGGACGGAGATGCCGTCCAGATACTCGGCGAACAGGGTCACGCCGGTGATGGCGAAGCTCTCAGAGACTGCGGTGGTGTAGTTGCCCTGGGTATGGAAGCCGATAAGGTTGCTGGCCTCGCCTGCGGTGGTGTACACCAGCCCAGCCTTGGCATAGTCGCTGTCAGAGGGGTCAACATAGTACATCACGATGTTGTCCACGGGGGTGGCGATGACCTTGCCCTTCGCAATCTCGCCGTCAGACAGCAAGAAAATGGTGTTGTAGCCCATGAAGTCTTTGATGTACTGGAAGCCGTACTGGTTCTGGATGGTGATGGTGGCGGTGCCCAGGTACTCCGCCACGTCCAGGACGTTGGCAAAGCCCACAACGCCGGTGACGGTGCGGTGCATGTTCTTGAACTTGTTCTCCACGCTGCCCTTTGCCATGGCCAGAGCCATCTGGAAGGTCTTGGGGGTACCCTTCAGGCTGCCGGTGTTCAGGTACTTGTAGAACTTGTCAGTGACCTTTGCGGTCAGGTCGAACAGGAACTCGTCATCGGTCTTCTGCACGGCCACATCGTAGCCATAATTCTGGATAGCCTCCAGAGATACGGCCTTGGCGTACTTCTCGATGGTGATCTTACCGTAGTCCTTCTCTTTGACGGTGTACTGGCTGTAGGGGATCTCCTCGCCCTCTGCCACGGTGCCGCTCTGCAGCGTACCCTGAGCGTACTTGCTCTTGAGAACGGTGCCGGGCTGCATCCGGATGGGACGCATGATGCCCATGATCTCCCGCAGGTGTTCCCAGTTACGCTGGAAGCGGGTCACGAAGTCGATTTCCCGGGGGTTGACGGTGATTTCGGTAGTGGTGATCAGATTGGTCTTTGCTGCCATGTGTTAGTCCTTTCCGCCGCCTGTAAACAGGTCGGCATTTGCAGCAATCGCGGCCTGGCGTTCGCCAGCGTCCTTGATTGCAAAAATTTGGTCTTTGGTCATTTTGGAGCCGGTGTTGGTGGGCGGGGTGTCCACCTTTGCGCCGGTGGTGGTCGTAGTGCCTACGAAGTCGCTCCAATCAGCTTTCAGGCTGTCGGCGTGCTTCTTGGCGTCCTTGACGTTGCCTTTTTCGTCCAGCTCCAGCTTGTCGATGTCCTCGCCGGACAGCCGAACAACGCGGTCTGCGTACTTGTCCAGCACCCCGGCGGTCTTCAGCAGCTCCCGGAACTTGGCTTCCTTGGCTGCGTGGGTGTCTTTCTGGGTCTGCTGGGCCTTGTAGTCGGTCAAAGCCTTTTCAGCGGCTTCCTTGCCGCCGTTGGCTGCGTCCCGGTCCTTTTCGGCTTTGGCGAGGGCTGCGTTCTTCTCATCGAGCTGGTTCTGCAAGGTGTCCGTTTCCTCATGCAGCACGTCCAGAATTTTCTTGAGCTTGCCGCTGGTGTCGGTCGTTTCATCTTCCAGAATCGCCCGGAGAGTCTTGCGTTCGAGTGCCATGTGATAGTCCTTTCTGCCCTTGCTCGGGCTGCCATGCTTGGCAATAAGGTTTATTTGCCGGACGTGCTGCCGGTGTGGTGCCGCCTGCAGGAATCGAACCCGCGTCCGCTGGTTACAAATCAGCAGCTCTGCCAGACTGAGCTAAAGCGGCATAAAAAAGCGGCTGACGCTGTGCGCCAACCGCTGGATATTGAGCTTTCAGCAGATAATGCAATAGAATGACAGATAGACCATAGCCACCAAAACGTCAATACCGATAAGGGCATACCACTGTGGTTTCTTTGCAGTGGCGATGGCAAGAGCATTCCAAACGGCAAAATTCCAAAGGAAAAACATAATCGTTCCTATCATTGCCATGACGATTTTTTGTTCTTGTGGGTTTGGGCTCACTTGTTTATACCTCCTTGTTTCCTTCCTCCACTGCGATCTCTCGCAGCTCGTCAATATGGTCCTCTACCGCCGGGCGCAGGAACGGGCGTGCTTTCATGCCCCGGGTAAAGTGCCACTTGCCGTTGAAGTCCTTCCAGACCCACGGCGTTTTTCGTCCGTTGCCCTTCTCGGCAAAGATGCCCGTTCCCAGCTCCACATAGACGCTGTAAAACAGGTTCGACCCGATGGTCACGGTCTTTTTTGCAAGGTCTACGGCGTAGGTCAGGCTCTGCTTGAGCGCGCCGCCCACGTAGCCCTCGATGCCGGTGCTGTCTGCCGTGCCGGTGGGTACAAGCAGCTGGGCGTAGTCTTGTACTTTCATGCCCCAGATGGTAAGCACCCGCTCCGCCCATGAATCCAGCGCCTCATGCAGCTGCGGGGTGTTGTCGGTGAATTTGATGTCGTAGTTAAAGTTCACGGCTTATCCCTTGGTTCTCGCTTTTTCTTTAAGATGCGACCGCACTCAGGGCAGAAATTCAGCTGTCCGGCACGATGCGTTACCGTACCGCACACGCCTGCGCCTTTCCTGTGCGTTTTTGTGATAAGACTGACTTGAAACGTGGTGTAAAGGTCGTTTTCCCCTTTGGGGGAATTTTTCTTCCACCACGCAAGCCTCTCGCAAAATTTGCAAGGCTTCTTCTCATCCATGCTTTGCGACCTCCTTCTTTCTCTTGCGCTCTTCCGCCCACCACATTTGCTCTTTCTCTTTGCCGCCCTTGGATTTATACCACTCGGTGTAATCCATGATGGGGGTGACGTCTTTTGCCACATTGTCCCGCTGCATGGCGTTCTGCCGGGGATACTTGCCCAGCGCAGAGGACAGCACACAGCGGCAGTGGTAAACCATCTCCGGCGCTGCGCTGGGGTCGCCGGGGCGCTGAATCTCGTAACCCATGACCTTGAACGGCTCGTCAAGCTCTGCCGTCTGCTGGTCAAGCAGACGGTGCATTTCACGGGTGCGGTAGTCGTGGGTGGAGTTCCACCGCTTTTTGACCTCGATGCCCAAAGCTTGAGCGTTGCGCATCTGCTGCAAAGCCCCGGCGTTCTGGGCGCTGGTAAGGGCTGTGATGGCGTTGTTCATGGCCCAGTGGATCTCTGTATCAGCCATGCCGTTGACGGCCTGCACGGCGATGTCGTGGACGCTCTTGCCCTGCACGATGCCCTGCATGACGTAGCGGTTGAACACCCGGGCGTCATAGGTGCGGTTGCTTTCGCTCTTGATGCGCTTGTTGGGCACCATGCGGGGGTTCTTCTTCAGCAGGAGCTTGACCGCTTCGGTGTTGTACAGGGTAAGCCCGAACGTCGCGCCTGCGGCCTGTTCCAGCTCGTAGAACGTCCAGTTTGCGCCAAAGGAAAAGATATTGTATTGCTCGTCCCGGGCCAGCTTGTAGGCCGTCTCTTGGGCTGTGGTGCAGGTCTGCGTGATGCCGTCCAGCTTGGCGTGCATCAAATCGGACTGAAAGACCTGATTTTGCAGCCAGATGCGGTAATCCTCTTCGGTAATCTCGCCTGCATCCAGCTGTGCCCGCTTGCGCTCGTCCAGTGCCTTGTACTTTGCCAGAAACTCGGTGAGCTGGTCTTGCATCTCCCGGCGTGCAGTGCCGTACACCCGGAGGATACGGCGGCGCAGGCGGTTCAGCTGGCGGGTAGAGATGCGGTCACGGTCAGAAATCACGTTTCATCACCGTCGTCATCCTCCTCGTCGTCCACGGTCTCCCGTGTTGCGCTCTCAGCCATCAGCGCGGCCTTGGCCTGCTTCTTTTGTTCCGGGGTCAGGTTGGGCAGCAGGTCAATGGCCATGTCCTGCCCGATGATGGCGGCCTCGGAAATCACCATGCTGACCTGTTCGGCCGTGTTGGTGATCTTGCTGCGGTTGAATGCCGGCATGGCGTTGTCAAAGCCAGCCAGTGCGCAGATCTGCCGGATGAACGGCTTGACCTGAGCCTCAAAGTCGTCCGCGTTCTGGTTCAGCGGTTCATAGGCCGCATCCAGATGGTCGTTGGTACTGTCCGCGCTCACGCAATGCACATCCAGCCCGCCGAAGTCTTCATAGACCCGGGTGTGGAGCAACTCCAAAAGAGCCTGCCGGGCCGTCACAGGGATCTCGGTGGTGTAGGGGGTGATCTTGCCGCCCTCGCTGGTGTCTGCGCCTGCAATGTGGTACAGATTCAGTTTGACAAGGAACTCCTGCAGCTCCTCATCGGTCATGCCGTTGAAGTTCTCGCACAGCCAGTAGATCTGCGAAAAGTCCTGCAGGTCATTGCAGAAACCGGACATCACCAGATCGGTGTTGTCAATGTAGGCTTTCAGTCCCACAAGGGTGCTCTGGTGCAGGTCGGAGCCCCACAGCGGCACAATGGGCAGGGCGCTGTAGTTTTCGCCCTCTACGCTTTCCAGCCCGCCGCCGGGTGTTGTGACGGTCACGCTCTTGTATGCCTGCTTCGGCGTTGTTTCCTGCATCACATTGCCGATTTTGCTTTCTGTGTACTCGGTAAAGCCGTCCAGCTCGTACAGGATATAGTGCATATCCGTGTCAGGGTTCAACCGCCAGAAGCGCACACCCGCCTGCAAAAGGCCTGTCTTTTCATCGTACAGGGGCGCAAACTCGGTCAGCTTGAAAACCACCAGATGGTCGTTGTTCCAGAAGCCAAAGCTCTCGCCGTGGATCAGGGCGAAATATCCGGCCTTCTGGATCTGCTCATCAAAGTTTTGCCCAAGCTTTCCCTTGTCCACGCCATCGTCTGCAAAGACCACGCCGTTGCCGAGGGAGTAGGTTGCCCGCTGCTTGTTGAGCCGCCGGAACAGATTGCTCTTGACCATATCGGGGTGTGGGGTGTCCTGCTTGGTGTTTTTGGACAGGCGTTTCAGCATCAAAGCGTAAGCCCGTGCGAAGCGTTCAGCCCCCGGGTTTTTCTGGGCATCGTACAGGTCGGCGTCCAGCGCCATCTTGTAAGGCCCGGAAGTGCAGTGCTGCTGCACGAACCGCCGGATGAAATCAGGCTGTTCCCCGGCGGCTTGCGCCTGCTGAAATGTCTGGAATGTGTATACAGTGCTCAAAATCAATCCCTCAGTTTCACAAGGCGCTTTGTGCGCACGAAATAGCGGATAGCGTCCATGCAGTGGTCGTTGACCTTTAGCACGGTGTCGTCTTTATCCGGATCCCAAGCGTACACGCCGAACTCTTCCAGCGTGTGCTTGCAGTCTTTGTAGATCTTCAGCCGCCCGGTCTGCAGCATGGTCTGCACGTCCAGAATGCCGCTCAGAACGTCGTTGTTTGCGGGGGTCTGAGTAAAGCCGTTCTTGCGCAGCTCTGTAATCAGGGGCAGGGCAGAGGGGTCAACAATGATCCTTTCCGGCTTGAGCCCATTCAGCCACGCCTTGAGGTCTGTGACGTACTCGCCCACGGTTTTTTGCCGCTTCTGTTCCCGGCCGCTGTAGTAGTACTCCCGGGTGACGATCCAGCAGTCTGCATCTGCCTGCTTCTGGAATAGCAAAAAAACCGTTGCGTTCTGGGTGCCAAAGTCGCACGCCACATAGGCGCTCTTTGGTGACAGCTCCGGCAGCTCATCAACGACGTGCTTCTTGCGGTCGAACATGTCATATACAAGGCCCTCGGCCACCGTCCACAGGCCCAGAATGTAGCGCTGATAGAAAACGCCGCTGTACTGGCTGCGGTATCTGGCCTTGATGTCCTCAGAAAGCGACAGGTTGTCGTCCATCGTGAAATGGAGATACATCATCTTGCGGGAACGGCACTTGCGCACCCATTCCAGATAAAACCAGTGCTGCGGGCTGCCCGGGTTGCAGTTAAACCAGAACTTTGACCCGGTGACAGAGCATCGGGCTGTGGCCTGATTGACGAAGCTCTGCGGCATCAGGGCCACCTCGTCGAAGAATGCCCCGGCAAGGGTGATGCCCTGGATCAGGTCCTGGCTGCTCTCGTCCTTGCCGCCGAAAAAGTAAAACTCGTTGGTTCTGCCGCTCTTGCTGACGGTCATGCAGTTTTCTGCCCGGTGCTCCTTGACGTTGTAGCCACGAGCTGCAAGCTGCTGCTTGAGCGTGCCCATCACGTTGCGCCGGAAGCTGGCGATGGTCTTGCCACACATGGCAAACTGCTGGCCGCTGTAGCAGGTCATAGCCCACTGGACGAACGAAAAGCTCATGGCAAAGGTCTTGCCCGAGCGGATAGCGCCATCTGCAATGATGCCGTTGTAACCGCTGTATGCACTCTGCGGTGTCCACCAGCAAAGAACCATCTTTTGCCGCTGGCTGAGGGCTTTCCATCGAAAACCGTTACTTTTCCGCATTGTCGTCCTCTTCCTCCGGAAGCATCTCCACGTCATCCGGCGGGCTGATGTCTGCGGCAGCGCTCAGGGCCTCAAGCAGGCCATCGTCGTCATGCTCCTCTGCCCTCGTTCCTTCCGGCACACCTGCCCACTTTTCAGGCCGCCGGTTTTTCAACCAGAATATCTGAGCCGTCACGTTGGCTGGAACGACGACCTGTTCCTCTGCATACTCGATGCGTTCTTCTTCAAGCCGCTTTTTTCCATCCACCATGACCTTTTTCAGCTTGAATGGCTTCTTGACGGTCACGGTGCGGGTCTTGCAGCTTTCGAACAGCTCATTCTCAACAATGTAGTCTGCGACGTCCTTGCCTTTTTTTAGCGCTTCCGAAAATTCGGGAAATTTGTTTTTCCATTCGCAGAGAGTCGATACTGAGCAGCCTATATTTTCGGCAATCTGCTTGTCTTTGAGGCCGTCTCTAGCCCACCCACGAAGCAGCGTCAGCCCTTCAGGCTCTAGCCACTGCTCATACTTACCTTTGCGGCCAATCGGAACTCACCTCCAGATGCTTTCGACGCGCTTGCCCACCAGCTTATACAGCACAGCGCCAAGCAGAAGAGAAATGCCCTCGCCAGCTGCGACGCACACAGCGTTCAGCAGGAACGGAGATCCGTACACGATGGACAGTTCTGCGCCGACCACGATGCCATTGAACACGGTGCCGAACAGGATAGTCGGGACGACCTTGCCGCTCCTGCGGGCAAATGTGCCAACAATGAGGTTTGCAAGGGAGCCGACGATCACGTCCAGAATGCCCAGCGGAGAGGTCAAGTTTGCCAGTGCGCAGCCGAGGGTATAGCCATAGACTGCGAAAGTGTTGTGCATACAGAACAGCAGGATAACCTCCGAAATGCGGCACTGTACCTGCCCATAACTCAGCGGGGCGATTGCCACGCAGAGAACGTAATAAATGGCCGCAGTCATGGCGGCATAAGCGAGAGACTTCATATTACTGCGCATAATCAGTACCCCCCAGAGATTTTTTCAGTCTGGCGGTCGTAGTGAACCAGTAGTTTTCATAGTATTCCTGCATCTTCATTGCCTCCTTGTATGCAGCTTCCCACTGCCGTTGCCGCATGATAGTGCGCTTCTCGGCGGTATCTTCATTTTTTAGCTTTCGGCCTCCCAAACGGCCATATAGAACGCCCTGTGTCCACGAAGAGCTGTCCACATAGTCAAAGGGAACTTTCTTCAGCACATCTTGCCGGGTCATGCCAAGACAATGAACGCGGCAGTTATGCTGCCACGCTATCTTCAAGAATTGTGCGTATTGGTGGTCTTTGATGTCTTCGTTCTTAAACCCGGTGATAGCAAAGACCCTACCGCTGTACTCTTCGCACATCCGGTAGAAGTCCTCAATTCCGCGTCCTTTGTGCCAGACGGGAATAATCTTGTCCGTTTCTTGCTCAAGCCGTCTACGCAGCTTTATGACGCGCTCAAGCCCTATCACCTTGTCCACGTCCATCTCGAAATAGCCCACTATCTTGTCGCAGTCGTTTTCCCGGATGAAACGCGCATAGGATTCCGTGTATTCTTCCCAGTTGAGTTTTGTCTTTCCCTTCTGGAAGGTGTGCGCACCGGAATCTATCATGATGCGCTCGCTCTGCTCGATGATGCCCAGTGCTCTTTTTGGGTTCTTCGGGATGTAGTAGAAGGACATCAGGTTATAGTGCATCGAACCAAGTTCATCCAGACGAGCGTTGTTGCTTTCCAGCGCACTGAGGAATATTTTCACTCATTGCCGTTTTGCGCATCGCCAGTGACTCCTTCAAATTTTTTGAATTTTGCTTTAAGGTCGATGTGGCCGCAGCAGGGACAGATCAGGCGGTCATCGTGCGGCTCGTCGTATTCGCTGCGCAGGTCCGTGGAATCGTCAAAGATGTCCTCCGTGGCTTCGCTGTCAAAGTTGAAGTCGAAGTCTCCGAAGTCCACCTCCGCGAGTTCCTGTTCCAGCTTGGAGAAATCCCAGCCGGTCATTTCGCCGGTCTTGTTGGCGAGAATGCGGTACTTCTGCTTCTGTTCTTCGGTCAGGCCGGTGTAGCGCACCACGTCGGCCATGTCCACATGGAGCTGCATCAGAGCGAGGCGGCGGGTGTGACCACTGAGGATGACATTGTTTTCGTCCACCTCGATGGGGTCAAGTGCGCTGCACTGTCGCATACTTTCCGCGCAGGCGTTCACGGCTTCCGGGGAGATCACGCGCGGGTTGTTCTCATACGGAACAAGATCTTCGACCGGTAATTTCAGCAGCTCTTTCTGAATCATGTTATTCTCCTCCCGTGCAAAATAAAAACCGCCCGGAAATCCGAACGGTCAAAATGTAAAAAATAAGCAGCAACGCCGTAAGCTGTTTTTACCGGACAGTAAGACGTTGCCGCTGCATCTGGAACTTTCGCGGCCAGATGCTCCGCTATTGCGCCGCCCCCTCTAGGGTACGCAAATGGCACTCCAGGCAGGGCTCGAACCTGCAACCTGCGGTTTTGGAGACCGCTGCTCTACCACTTGAGCTGCCGGAGTATAAAACGCCGCCCTTGGAATCGAACCAGCCGTGTCTACACACACGCGCCGCGCTCCAAACTGCGCTCAGGCGGCATATAATATCCCCGCGCTGCGGTGGTCGGGCTCAGCGCGGGGCGCTTGGGGATTAGACGCACACACCGGCGGATCCAACGTCATAACCCGCTTTTGGCGTTCCGGGGCCTCCGACATAAGAAATGCGTGTTAAGCAAAGCTATCATCTAGGAGGATGAAAACAGAAAGAGATGTGCCGCGCATGGGAAACGCAGCAGCTCCCGGTGGTTTATGAGGCCATGCGTCCACTTCTGCCTACGGGGTCGGCAGGCTTTCAAGCGCCGTTCCGCTTCGCGCGGTTGCGCTTATGCCATTCTATCGCATATTTCACACCACCGTCAACGCAATCGCACACCGGCTTGGTGTAAAAATGTTGAGCCTTGAATTGTGCATTTTGCACATCATACACAGGTTTTGGAGATGTCAGGCCAAATCTCGGCAATAGCTTCCAGCCCGGTTTTGAGGCAGCTGGATACGGTAGAGGCAGATACGCCCAGCTCACAGGCTACGTCGGCATAGGTCTTGAGCTTAAACTGCCCGTGAACGTCCTTGGTCTCGCACTCGATGTAGTAGGCCCTCATAACATCCGCCGTGAGGAGGCTGTGCCCATCCTCGGCATAGACGATGCAAAACGTCCTGTTGATTGCTTTCAGCCGGTATTGAGCAAGCTCAGTTTCCATCCGGCCCAGCTCTCGCGCCTCAGAATCTGCCCGGCACACAGCATCAAGGATTTTGTCCCCGTTGCCGGAGGTCATGGGCATCCCGCTAAAATTCTGGGTCACTCTCGTGGCGGAATCTCTCTGGCTCTGTACCTTGTTCCTCTGGATGTTGACAGCTTCAGCAAGGCTGCGGCACCGGCGGAACCACGCCTTTACCTCTGCTGCCGAATCCGGCTTCTTTTCAAGCTCGTCAGCTCTCCACGTTCTAATCCGCTCCATACATTCCCTCACTTTTGCCCATGCGGGCGGTTTACTCGTCCAGCAGCTTCACGTCGGACAGGTTGGTTTGTTTGCTCATGGTATTTCCTCCTCACATAAGGTCTTTGCGGTTGTCGAGCTTCTCGGCGACTGCCTGCTGGATGTCCTCGGGCTTGCCGAATATATCCACGATGCAGGCCAGCGCAATATAAACGCTTGCCGTCTTATCCCGGATACTGTTGCGGATGGCCCGCAGCTCCTCGGTGTCTTTCAGGGCGGTCTTTAACCGCCGATTGTACTGACACACCAAGCGAATCAGGTCGGCCATATCTTCGCAAGCAAGCTCAAGCTGGGAACCCGTACCGCGATTTACTGCCCGCCGGATAGTTTTCAGACCCTCGGGCGGAATAGCCGGAACGCCAGCGTCCTCATACCACTTGAGCTTTTCCCTGAGCGTTGCGTAGGCCCACAGGATGGTATAATGCTCGGCAATCAGGCCGTCGATAGTTTCGGGGCCGTCAAGGAGGTGGTCGTCCAAATCTTCACTTACCGCGTGGTCGTCCCCGTTGATGTCAATATCGCTGCCGTGGGCTTTGATAAGAGTGCGCATATACTCTACCAACGTCCGCTCCGGCTGCCGCATCCAGACCCAGCTATCTTCTCCGATGTCCGTGAAGTTGAGGGCCATCTGGTAGTTGTCCTGCGGATTGTCAGTCGTCAACTTTGGAATTTTCCTGACCATATTATCTCCTCTCCGGGGTTTCGTATGGAACCCCCTCCAAAAAAAGCAGCACTCCCGGCCCGCCGAGCTTCACACGGTAGGCTTCAACGTCCGCCGGGGTGATGTACTTCCGGCCAAACACGTTCTTCATGTCTTCCCAGATCGGCCATGGAATGCGGTAGAACTCCCGGCCATTGAATGAACACAGAACGAACGCGATACCGCCCAGCCGTGATATCCGGCGCAAACAGGCGGCTTGCTCGGCTGATACGCGGTCGGACAACAAACGACCGGTGTCTGTGTGCTTCGCCTCGAAAACGACCGCTCTTCCGCCTGAGAGAACGCCTTTGTAGTCTGGCTGTGCCTGTTTGGTGTAGCAGGCGAGGAATCTGCCGGATCGATCTGCACCACCGAGGGGCTTCATCGGCTCCGGGGTTTTCTCGATGTCTGCCCGCCCGATTGCGCGGTAGTAGTCGCAAGCGGAGCTGATGATGGCCTCAAAACCTGCGCCCTCTGCCCGGCTGCGAGCGCCCATGTAGCTGCGGCGGGCGCTGGCCGCTGTGTTACCTTTCATTGTCAGCCCTCCAATACTCCACGAAATAGATCTGGGCAGACTTGCCGCCCCGTTTCTCTTTGCCCATTCGGACAACATAGCCATTCTGGGCCAGAATCGCGGTCAGGGTGCGGCGGTCATCCACGAGGTTGCAGTCAATTTTGAAATGCTCAGACATCTCCGTCACCTTCCTCGCCCTTTACCAGCTCCTTGAGGTGGGCCAGCTTCTTTTCGGCCCACTGAGGACTACGGCCATAGATGCAATCGAGCTGGGCCAGCATGATTCTGACATCTTCCATCTCTTCGCGGATATTGTCACCGCTCTTTACAGTGGTCGCACAATCCGCCGCCCGGCGGTACTTGAGCAGCGCTTTGGTAAGCTCAGACATCTCTTCGATAGCCATATCGACCTGCTTGTTCATGCCGAATTTCTCGACAGCAGCTCTCGCATAGGTGCGCAGCTCGTCCTCCGGCTTTTCTTCCTTCTCTCCAGCCGGGTGGATGGTAAGGGTCAGCTTTACCTCCGTGCCATCGTGCCGCGTCCAGCAATGTTCGATGCTCTGAGCACCCATCTTCTCGCAGGAGGTGAGCAGCATATCACGAACGGTGCGAATGAGGTTTTCCTGAATCTCTCTCTGTGTCATTTTAGCGATACTCCTTTCCGGTCACCTTGTCCCGCAAGGGGATTCGGCCAATGATCTCAAAACCTGCCCACTCGGCTACCTGCCGAAGCAGGGGAAAGAGGAGGCTGATTTGCAGCAGTTTGGCAGCTTCCTTCTGCCGCTCATCCTTCTGGATGCTGCGGAAAGCTGCGCAGGGGGTCGGATCTGCATAATGCTCGGCATTCCGGCTCATGTTGTCATTGCTCATGTCCACATCTCCCGCAAATCCTTCTCGACCTGCTCCGACTTGCCGACGAGATACTCCGCGAACTCGTCCGGGGCCATGCCCTCGTTCTTGAACTCTCCGACCATCTCCCAGTATCTGTCGCCAATGCGGATAAGCTTCTGCACCTGCTCATCGGTCAGGCCAAGCTCACACCGCAGATTCTGAATCAGTGCGCCCCATGTCCCGGCAATGCCATCCAGAGCCATGATGAAGCCACGGAGCTCATTCTGACGCATGATCTTCCTCATATTGGTGGTCATCGCCGCTTTTCCTTGCGGCTGGCGGCTCCCAAATTTACCCATTGTTCTTTTCCTCCTCTCCAACCTTCCAGCCGATAAGGTCGCAGATGCATGCCTTATCCTTTTTGCACCAGTGGATAATAAAACGATCAGGAAGAGATGTCCTGTGAAACACGCTTGTAATGCCATCCCCTCCAAGATTCTCTGTTATGTCTTTGATGGCCCAGCTCACAGACCGCGCCACATCCACTTTTTCCTCGAAGACGGCTCCGCAGTTGCGGCACCTGAAAAGGCCGGTCATTTCTTCATCCATTCGGCAGCGCCTCCGTTTTCTCAATCTCGAACTTCTCCCGCTCCGGGTGGAAGTTCTTGGCGGCGAAGAGCGCGATGCTCTCCGCCTCTGCCTTGCTCTTTGCATTGACCTCGTACCAGCCGAGGTCGGCAAAGGTGATCTTGTACGTCATGGTCATGTTCTGTCCCTCCCTACAAAAACGCCCGCGTAGAGCTTTTCGCCTACGGAGTAGTGATAATACTCGTGACCAGCTGGAACGCCTCCCGTAGGCCTCTGAGTGGGCCTGAGTGCCATTTGGTGTCCTCCGACAAGAACGAAATACTCTGCGCCGCTCACAAGTCGCTGCATCCAGCTTTCCGCAGGCTCAGCGGGGAAGCTGCGGCCATCCATACAGCATACAGCCGCAGAGGGCAGCACTGGAGCAAAAAGGGAAAGCTGCTCAACTTCCATCGCCTGTCACCTCCACCGGGATGGTTCGACCCGCACAGGCTCGAACTCATCAAATTCCGGGTAATACCTTCTGGCCATCTCCACAGCCTTGTGCTCAGCGGCCTTCTCGTTGTCTGCCTGCACATTATCCCAGCAGTGGAGGTCTGTGCCGCCTTCGTTGCGGCACTCCACCAAAACCCTGAATTTACTGCCCATTGGCTACCTCCAGTCTGGCCGGGGCAGCCCCGGCTCTCAGGCGAGCAGCTTCCCTCGGCATAGTAGAAATATCGCCCTGAGCCTGCTTCAGGAACTCCACTCGCCGGTATGTCAGGTCCGGGGTCATGGCCAGCTCCTTCAGGCCGCCGACGCTCCCGGCGTAAGTTTTGGCCGCCGGGGGGAGGCTGTCGTACAGCGCTTGCAGCTCTTCCGTGCCATCGCTACGGATAATCCCGCCCTTCTCGTCAATGCCGGTCACCATCGGGAAGTTTTTCCAGCTCATGTATTTCTGTGCCTTGCGGGCTGCATCGGCCAGCGCGCCCCACTCTGCTTCCGGGTCGATGCACTTGGAAAGTTGCTTGTAGATATCGGCCACCGTGATGGGATAGACGCAGACGCGGTTCGCTGCAAGGAACGCCCGCTTCACCACTTCGCCGGGATAATCCCGGAACTGATACGTCCACACGTCAAGGGTGGTTTCCATTTCCTCATCCGTGAGGGGTTTGCTGCCCAGCTTGTACAGCGTGAAGTTCATCCGTATCAGCTGGGCCGTTTCTTCTTTCGTCATTGCTCAAACCCTCTTTTTCTGTCCATGTTTGCCAGCACTCTGGTCAGCTGGTCGTCCACGCTCTCGGCGGGCTTTCTGCCACCGGTAGCGCTGCCGGGCCGTGCCTGCTGCTGGCGGTTCTGCCACTGCTCATCGCTTGCGGCCACGCCTGCGGGGTTCTTGATGCCGTCACGCTTCCAGCCACGCAAAGTGCCATCGACATACGTCCAGTTCCGTTTTCCTGCCTCAGCAGCCCGGTCAATGGCCAGCAGAATCATCTCCGTGCTGAACGTCTCCCTCCAGCTCTTGATCTTGTAGCCTACAGACGGCGGCAGGTCTCCAAAAGCCTCTTGGAAGTGCTGCGCAATCTTTGAAAGGTCTGCGTCCAAATCGTGCTCAACAACAGTAGTAGTAGTAGTAGTAATATCTGATACGTTAGTATCAGTTGTACTTTGTACTTTGTACTTTATGGGGCTATTGGTTTCAGTTGGTTTTTCAGAAAAACCATTTGGTTCCATTTGGTTTTTGTTAGAAACCATTTGGCTATCTTCGGTTTTCTTTGGCCGTCCACCTTTTCGTCCTGCTTCCCTGTGCGCCAAAACTGCCCGCTGGTACGTCTTGACGTTCTCGTTCAGAAACGGACGCATTGATTCAAAGGCTATCTGCTCGATAGGCTCCAGCGCGTCAGGTTCGATGCCGTTCTGGACATACCCGGCCATTGCAAGGAAAACTTTCCGGAACGCTTTATCATCCAGAATGCTCAGGAGCTTGAGCTTGTCGAACGGTATCAGTAACCCTTTCGGGCGGGCATTCTCGGCTTCGTCCGCCATCTGCTCACCTCCTTTCTCTCAACGGTGAATCAGAACGGCAAATCGTCCGTGTCCGAAATCGGGCGGCTATCGTCGTCATATTCGGGCGTAACCGCCGGGGCGGGTTGTTTTGCCGGTTCCGGCTGAGAAGTGCTCTGCGGCGGCTTAGAGCCGGTGTCAAAGGGTGTTTCGTCCTCCACCGGCGCAAAGTCATCGGTTCCTGCCTGTTCGGCCGGCTGCATCATGTCGATTGCTATCTGAACCCAGCTTGCATTGACAAGGCCGCCAACCAAAACTCCCTCGGCATCGAGATTCCAATAGGTCTTGCCGTTAGATTCGTGGCTTTTCAGCTCCCGGCCAAACGCCACAACAAAATCTCCCTTGTGCAGCAGACCATCCCAGCGGTCCAAATCGCGCCAGATGCAGCACTCCACGAAAACGCTGTTCCACTTGCCGGAATCATCCTTGACGCTGTGCGCCTTGACACTCATGCTCAAGAACTGGTTTCCAGTCCGCGTTTCCTTGATTTCCGGGTCGCGGGCCAGCGCTCCGGCCACCATTGCACCAGTGCTCGTCTTGATAATCATTCGCCATCACCGCCAAACGGATCATCGTTGGTGTCGGTGGTTTCGACTGCCAACGGTTCGGGCTGTTCTTTTTTCGGCTTCAGTTTGCGGGGCTGCATAGCGCCGATTTCGGGCTGCTCGTTCTCGACCTCGCGGCAGGATGCTTCTGCATCTACCGGAACCTCGCTCTCATCGTAGAGGCTGCCAAACGTGGCCGGGAAGGATTCGCGCAGCGCGTGGACGAGGGCCACCTTACGAATCATCGTTGCAGGCTTCGTTACCCACAGGGATTTCTTGGTGTCGTATTCGCTCAGCTTCACTTCTTCGTAGAAGGGACGGCTGCGGTCCTTACGGTAGGCTTTAGCCCAGCCGCCGACCAGCTTCTCGTCCTCGTAGACGATGGATCCTTCGCGGTGAATAATCTCGCCAACTTCCGGCACGAGGACGATAACGCCAGCTTCAAATCCGTCATACTGCGGGTGACGCTCGGCCATCTTCATATAGCAGGTCTTGCCCAGCACGATGGTGGACGCGCTGTCGCCGTTCTTATTGTCGTAGTGGATAAGATATGCCTCTTTGGTAAAGGGGTTGAGGTGGTACTGCTTGCAGGTCTCCAAGAAGATGCGGCACTCTGCGAAGGTCGCATCTTTGCAGATGAAGTTCCGCACATCGTCAAAGGTGACGGTGAGGTGCTGGCCGTCCATGCTCTCGATTTCGACCGGCTTGGATTCTGCGACCGGCTGCATCGCTTCGCTCTGCTTGACCTGAGCAGCGAAGGATCGGCTCTGAACTGTGGTAGTGGTATTCGGCGCAGCAGCGCCAGCGCGTGAAGTGAAACCCATTTTTGTTACCTCCTAGAATGTTGAAGATTATTTGATGCTGCCAAAATCGAACCCGCGTTCCTTGGCAGCGCTGCGGAACCATGCAATGTCCTCTTTGGTGAACTCGACCCAGAAGTAATAGCGCTTGCGGGAGGAAGCCTCCTGCGCAGCGGCGAAGCTCTGCATCGCCTCCATGTCCAGACGGCCCTCCGGCGTGATGAATGCGGCGGCTTGCGTTGCTGCTGTGGCTTGCGCCAGCATCTCGCGTTCTTCTGCGGTCGGGGGAACAATTACCGGAGCAGCAGCCCGCGCCCGCTCTGCCGCTTCTCTGGCGGCCTCTGCGTCCCTCTGTGCTGCGCGGGACTTCTCGCGGCGGGTATGCTCGCGGACGGCCTCGTTCACGCTCAGGTTGCGCAGGTATTCGGTGGTGCAGGGTTCGACATCCTCTCCGCAGTTCTCGCGGATAAAGTCGAGGTCGCTGCGGATGTTCTCGATGGACTGGCACAGGGACTTTTTTGCTTCTGCAATGGCGAACGTCTTGTTCAGCCAATGACTGTCCAACAGGCGTTCAAACGGAATGAGAGCTTCCAACTCGCCGATGTTGTCCTGGTAGATCAGGCGCAGGGTAGAAGCCTTTTCTTCCTTTTCGGCGGCCTCCACAGCCTTGACCTGTGCGTCAATCGCTCCGGAAATCTCCTTGCATTTGCCCTGCATCTCCTTGATGCTCCGCTGGAAATCTTCCAGCGGCTTCATGTAGAGCTTCTTCGCTGCCGTGGCAGCAGCTCCAAGCTGCTTATCCCAGCCGTTGACCTTTGCCCGATCCTCCTTGGCGCTCTTGATGCTCTCCGGGGTGTAGACCCGGCCTTTGTAGGCCGCCAGCATCTCGTCAAGGTTCCGTTCAACCTCGTCCTTGTTCCAGCTCATGGACGGAATTGCCGGGCGTTCCACCCGGACGGTCAATTCATTCTCCATCTGTAAAAACCTCCGATTTTGTGATATCATCGGGGTGATGGGGCTTTCAAATTCCATCAACCCTTGCAGCCTGTCGGTGTTGGCGCACCGGCGGGCTTTTTTTCATGCGTCCCTCCGGTTCTGCCGGTACCCCGGCTCCTCGGTGCGGGCGTGGGTTCGGTCAATGCGGCCATAACGGCGGGCGTTCTGCTCACGATCCTGGGCGGCAAAGCCCAGCCGCAGGAACATCACCGCTGCCAACACCAGGCACAGGGCCGTGGCAAACTGGCCGTCGGAGATGGTGCTGCCGGTCTGGAAGCTGCCCTCCATCCCCATGCCGTACAGTAGGCCAACGGCCCCGCTGGCCACGGCCAGCCTGTACCATACGCCGGATTTGATCTTCATGCGGATTCTCCTTTCTCAAGTGAGGGGAAAAACAATTCCCCGATCTCATTCTGTCTGATGTCAAGCAGTTCACACATTGCTGTGATCTCTGCGCTTGTCCACGGATTGTGCCCCTGCATCCTGCCGCTCATGGTGTCCCGGCCAATGCCGATATACTTAGCGACTTCCTGATCGCGGTAGCCGCAGCTGTGGAACCGGCCCCGAAGTTTCCAGTACGGAATCTGCCGGAAGGTGCCCTGTATGACCTTCATCATGCTTCGACCTCTTTTCTTTGATGTGTGCCAGCCGTGCAGGCATGGTCAGTGCCTCACTTCTTAGAGCTGCCAAAACTGCCAATGAGCAAGAGCGCGATCCACGCCGCCGTTCCGGCGGCCCAGGTGAACGTCCAGTGCATCAATGCGCAGATGGCCCACACGGCGGCGCAGGTAACGCCCCACGAGATGCCCAGAAGAGTGGCAAACGCGATGATGATCGCTAGTGCTTCACCCATTGTTCCGCGCCTCCTTTGCGGAGCTCGCAGATGCCTGTGCCGCTGAGTCCGCGCACCACTTGCCCGCCGGGGCGGTCTTGCGGGGGTCTGCCGGGGCTTCGTCCTCTTCCAGTAGCTGCTTCAAATCCTCCTGCATCCAGTGGTAAATGCTGGCCTTCTCCGAAGCGTTTTCCTCTTCTTTGGTAGGCGTCTTGCCAAGCATAGTGCGAAATGCACCGCCAGCAACCTTAACCATAGCCTGCTGCTCCAACTCGTTGTACTTGCCGATTAGCTTGCAAACTTTATCTCGCATCGTAAATTTCATGTCACGCACCCCTTTCAAACGTGGTCTGTTCCACATTCTCGTTGTGGTCGATGCTGGGCGTAAGGCCAATGGCCTTGAGCTGCTCATAGATAAAGCGCTGTCCGGCTTCCGTCCATACGGTGGTATTCTTGGTGTCCCACTCTCCGGTGCTTTTGTGCTGGAACGGCGTGGATTTGCGGTTTTTGGTGTACCCCTTGCCGCAATACTTGGCGTATAACACCCACTGTCCGTCGCTGGTCTTATACTGGATCTTCAGTCCGTGAAGGATGCTGTTGAGTTTCTCGGCGCTCAGGCCGTAATCCTTGGCAAGGGTGGTAGTGGTGCGGCAGTTCTTGCCCACGCACACCGCCCGGGCATACTCTGCATCCGGCTTCAGGTCGCTGTTCTCTGCCAGAAGCTGGCGGTTGGCGGCCTTGAGCTGGTCGTTCTGCCTCTGGGCGATAAGCACCGCCCGGCGCATGACCGCCTCCGGGCTGTTCCATTGCGCCTCCACGGCCAAGAAATACTGCCGGGCCTGCTTGCCACGCTCGTTGCGCTGGATCATGCACAGCTCTTTGGCCATTGGGATGGTGAGTTGGTGGTCGGTGCTCGGACGGCCTCCAGTACTTTCGCTCAAAATTGAGCAAAAGTCCTCTCCATCGGTGAAGCCATATTCCACCATGCGGGGAAACCAGTCTTTGTAAGCCGTCTTGACCTGTAAAAAGTCGTGCAGCTCCCGGCCGCTCACCGTGGGGCGCTCCGGGTTGTCGTAGCTAATGGGGATGAGATTGTTTAATTCGCTCATGCCGTTTTGTCCTCCTTTTCCTTGATGATCTCGCTGACGGCGGCTTCCATCTTTTCCCGAATGCCGGGAGGGTTGCGCTTGCTGTTCAAAATCAGTGAACAATAGCTTCTCGAAAATCCAAGATGCTTTGCTACGTCGTCTACTGTAATTTGGTTGTTGTGCATCCGGCCTACTAAACGGCCTGTCCATTTTTCAGGCACTTTCACACCTCCTTTAAAACGTAAGTTGAAACAAAATTGACAACGGCGCACCGATTTGCTATACTGTTCAAGCCTTAGATACTGGCAAGAAAGGAAGTTCGATGCAAATTGAAGGACTTTTTGAACCAGCCTGTTCCAGACACGAGCAAGTGCGCAATGCCTAAGGCTGAAAAATTCAGCGGAACCGACCCGCTAAAGTGAGCGACGTACCGATAGAACTGTAAGTCGCTTTTGCAGCCCCGGCGTTACTTTTGCGGCGTAAATGTCCGAAAAAGATGTGCAGACGAGCAAGTTTGCATTACCGCCTGGGTGCAGGTGCGTTCTGGTGACAAATCGGTGAAAAGTCTGTCTGTGAAGCGACCACAGGCAGATTTTTTTCTTATCGCCGTGTCAAATACCAGTTGAAAAAGTTTACAAAGTGTGTTACTATGTAATTGCAGACACATAGTAAAAAAGCTTAGGCGGTGCGACTCGCTGGGGCTTTGTGTTTTGTTAACTATTTCAACTGACAAGAGCATTATACAGCTAGCAAAGTTAGTTGTCAACATTTTGCACTAACTTTACTAACCTTTGTATGGATGCACGAAAAAGGAGCTGCTTTTATGAGCACTTTTTACGACAACTATATAAAGCTGTGTGCTGTTCACGACAAATCCCCAACTGCGGTATCAAAAGAAATTGGCCTTTCTAACGCGGCTGCCAGTGGCTGGAAAAACGGCAAAAAGCCTTCTGCGGTTACGAAGCAAAAGCTTGCCGACTACTTTGGTGTCACGGTCGAAGAGTTGACCGGCGAAGAGCAAAAAGAAAAGCCCAACACCTTAGATGGCATTGAGCTTGAAAAATTGTCACCAGCCCGCCGGGCGCTGCTGGAAGCGCTGGGTGGCATGGATGACGAAAACATTATGAAAATTGTTCGGATTGCTCAGGCAGTTAAAAAGGAGCTTCCAGAGTGAGCGTACATCTTAATAGAAAAGAACTCAAACTGCTGAAAGCCCTCGATCGGGAATATCCCGGTGGTGTTGAGCGGACAAAAGAGCTGTTTCAAGACGCTACGGCGCTTGAAGAACTTGGCTTTGCAGATTCCGCATCGGTGAGCTATCGCAAGTCTGCGGTTTGGATCACGGAAAACGGCAGGCAGTATTTGCGAGATAAAAAAGCGAACATGTTCTCGCCCCCGACGAAAGTGGTCGGCGGTATTGTCACCTTGATTTTGATTCCGGTTCTGGTGAATCTGATTTCAGATTATGTATTACCAATACTTTTCAAATAAGAACCACTCAATCGTCCAGACAAAGCGGTAAAAGATGTCCTCAACAAAAAAGCGACGGATCCGATGCTGGTTTTTGGGCTTGTACAAGTTTCCGTTTTCGTCCTGCTTCAAAATGTTCAGTCTACAATACAGCATAAAACCTCCGAATGACTTCTTGAAGCTGGTTTTCGGATAACGAAAGAATCTCACTGATGGCAAGATGCACAAGATTGTCGTGCGATTCTTTTTCTTCAATTGTATCACATTTTGCAAACATTGTGCTATTTTCTTGCACTTTATTTTCCTCCTTTGGCAATTTCCTTGATAACTTAGTTTTTCGGCAGCGGGTTGGCTGCCTATTTTTGTATATGTGAGGTATGAACCATGAAAAGAAGAACCTTTCTTGCGCTTGGATTGACCGCGGCTTTGTCCCTCCCTTTTGCTATGTCTGCATTTGCAGATGATGTGCAATACAAAAACGGTCAGACCGTCGAATACTCTGGACACACGGACTTTGGCTATTTCTTTACTTATACTTCCGGTGACGGAAAAATAAACTACAAGTGCTTCTCTGTTGTAAACAATGGAGATCGGAAATATGCAGCCGTAAAAGAGAACCTGTATGATTATTACCAGGCTGCTTTGAATGACAAGGATTTAGTTTTCAAAGGGAACTACCAGCGCCGGGCCGATGATGGCGCTCCTGTATTCACTGCAATATGGGAAGTTGTAACGAATGATAAAGGAAAAGAGGTTTTAAGCGGGATTGAAAATTATGTAGCACCTGTGCTCTATCAACCCGGTACGACTCCTAATTTCAAATTGTTCAGCGACCTATATGATGATATCACTGCATCCGCCCCGGATGACGGCTCTTATATGACCATCGACACAAACCCCCTCAACATGAAAAACGGTTCTATTCTCTTCAACGATATGGCATTGGAACACATTCAGTTGACCAACAACGTGCTGGGTCTTCCCAGCTGGATTTATGAAGAGATGGGAAAAACTCGCGCTTTGGATGGCCGACAGAAAGAAGTGTTTGACCATGTGACGGTAACATGGACATACCATCCTGATCAGGGCCTTGAGGTAACATACAGAACCAACCAGTAAAAATGTTGAGGTTTATTTAATATGAAGTGTCCAAATTGCGGCTCAGAAGTTGGAAATGCAAAATTTTGCCCAGAATGTGGTACTGCGATTTCTGCATTAACTGACAGCAATTCATCAAAGGGAAAAGAAGAAAGTCCAAAAAGAAAACGGAAAGGGTGCGGGTGCTTAACCGTAATTGTTGTTCTCCTTGTGATTGCTATGATTGGCGGTTCCTCGTCAACCTCAAGCGGATCATCGGTATCAGCGTCAAGGTCAAGCACGTCTGTCAAATCGTCTGTTTCGTCCACGCCAGATTTGACAATGGGACAAAAGAACGCGCTCCGTTCTGCAAACAGTTATTTGAATGCTCTTGCATTCTCGTATGATGGTTTGATTAAGCAGCTTGAGTATGAGGGCTATTCCACTGAAGATGCCACTTATGCAGCAGACCATTGTGGAGCTGATTGGAATGAGCAGGCCGCAAAAAGCGCAAAAAGCTATTTGAGCTCGATGTCTTTCTCTCGTTCCGGCTTGATTCAGCAGTTAGAATATGAGGGCTTTACGCCAAGCCAAGCTGAATATGGCGCAACTGCAAATGGATATTAAATTGTAAATCCGTTTACAACCGCATTATACAACCATTGATTGTATATCGTCAAGCGTAAAAAATGCGCAAAACAAGTTAAAAATTTATTCATTTGCGTTGAAGCGTTAAAATTTACGCTGACTTTTGCACGTTTTACGATGAATATGCGCAAAATATGCGCGTTGTTATTCGTGGTTGCAAGGTTGTTGCAAATTTTGCAGCAGATCAGCAGCCAGCGCCCCGCCAGGCGTACCGGCTGCGTTACGCAGGGCTTGCACCTCCGGCAGGGCCTTATCTTGAATGTAAGCGCGAGCAAGGCGCTGCTGCTCCGGGGTCATATCCAAATAGCAGGCCAGCAGGGCACGGGCATGGGTGCGAAAGTGTGACAGATTTTTCATAACTCATTCCTCCCAGGGCTCAGGTGTGCGCGTGGTGCCCGTCAAAACGGTTGCGGGCATCCCGTCGATGATGGTCATTTCGGCATCTTTGCCGTTTCTTTGCTCAAAATCCATTTTGCTTTCTCCTTTCTTTTGTGCACATCTACGATTTATAAACCAAATTCTACCATGCGCCGTTGGAAAATAAAATACGGATAAAATTTGTCGAATGGCGCAGATTTTTTCTGCGCCATTTTTTGTTAAAAATACTCCGATATTATGGGGGTGAAAGTATGAGTTATTTTACGGCAAGCCAAATCGGAAAAGCGCTTGCAAAAGCACGGGTGTCTGCCCGTCTGAGTCAAGCGGAGATCGCAAGACGCATTGAAAAAGGAGAACGCACCGTGCAGAGCTGGGAAAAAGGATGCACCAGCCCGGACAGTGACGAGATCATGGACTGGTGCACGGCGTGCGGGGTGTCTCCTATATCTGTTTTCATGGAGATGACCCACCCGGATCTGTACAAAGTGCCGGATGACGGCAAGGCCGACGATGAGCTAAACGCGGAGTTGAGCCGTCTCGTGGTAAATCTGCCGCCGCTGACGAAAAGGCTACTCCTCTTCATACTGAAAGGCAGTCACGGCAGCAGCCCGCCTGCTGTCATATCGGAGATAGCTGCAAACTTACACTGCCCGCTCAACAACAGGGCAAGCGTGTGCGGGACCATCATAGACCAGTATACCTATGCGCAGATCGCGGGCCTTGACCCATGCCCGGACGCTCCGCAGCCTCCCATTGATGACCTGAAGATCAACTACAAGGCCGGAAGAGCCGCTGCTGAAAATGGCGCATTCGGATATATCGGGCAGAAAAAGAAGTAAGCCATGAAATGCGTGAGACCATGCTGCAGGAAAGAGATCCCGGATGGTGCTTCTTTTTGTCCGTGGTGCGGGAAGAAGCAGTCGGAAGCCGCCCCGCAGCAAAGAAAAAAGCGCCGCCGCCCAAAGGGCAGCGGCACAGTGTACCCTTGTGTATGGAGGTGGATTTTATGAAAAAACGGGTCAACACGGCATTTTGGGTGGAAAAGGAAAAGCGCTGGTGCATCGCGGTTCAGAAGAACGGCACCCGCAAGCGGTTTTACAGCAGCACGCCGGGCCGCACCGGCCAGCGTGAAGCAAACGCAAAAGCGGATGCATGGCTTGATGATAGCATCCGTGACGGGAAAAAGAAGGTCAGCGTCCTTTATTCAGAGTGGGTGGAAGAGCTGAAGCTGACTTGCGGGACGTCCTATGTGACACAATGCCAGCGTTACGGAGACTGCTATATCCTGCCGACCTGTGGGAACATCCGCATTGACGAGTTAACCGAGGGCGATCTTCAAAAGGCCATTGACGTTTCGTTCCGGAAGCGCTCACAGAAAAAGAACCAGCGCAAGCCCATCTCAAACCAGCCGTTGAGCCGAAAGACGCTTATGACGATCCGGGCTGCGGAAACCGCCTTTGTCAAGTGGTGCCGAAGAAACAAATACACGACGCTCCACCCTGACCTGTCTATCCCGAAGAATGCCAGGATGGGGAAACGCACGATCTTGCAGCCCACCGCCTTGAAGACCCTGTTCAGCGTAGACACCCGCACCTACTATGGAAAGCCGGTATTTGATGAATATATCTACGCCTACCGCTTTGCAGTTGCGACCGGCCTGCGCCCCGGGGAACTGATTGGCCTCTGGTATGGTGACATCAAGGGGAACACGGTCAACCTTCGGCGCAGCATCAACGTGCACCGGGAGCAGACCACCGGAAAGAATGAAAACGCCATCCGCTCTTTTGACATGGGAAAGGAAGCACGGGATGCCTATGAGGCGCAGGTACAGCTCCTAAAGGCTCAAGGCATACTGCTGAACTACAATACGCCGCTGTTTCAGATTCCCTCAGAGCACGCGCTCTATCGCCGCTGGGAATCGTATCAGGAAGCAAACGGGCTTGATCCGAAAGTCTCACTTTACGAGCTGCGGCACACTTTTGTCAGCGTTGAATCAAGCGTCCTGACTGACAGCCAGCTGAAGATGCTTGTAGGTCATAGCAAGAACATGGACACTGCCGGAGTGTATCGGCACGAGCTTGACGGTCAGAGGGAAGACCTTGCTGCCGCTACCACCGCGGCATTCAAAAAGGCGCAGGCCTGACTCTGGTAACATTTTTGGTAACACTCTTTTTTGTAAACGTAGCAAAATACATGGGTTACAAACCAACCACACTGCCTTTTTAGCAAGTGTTTAGGCGCGTTGCAGATATGCTTTTGACGTCATTCAATCATTTTTTGTTGTTCGACTCCCATCGCCTCCACCATGAAGAAAGAACGTCATTTCGTTAAGAAATGACGTTCTTTTCTTTATCATGGTAACATTTTTGGTAACACACCGCTGAAAAACAGCTTTATAAACGCAAAAACATCCCCGAGGAACCGTCAGGATCCCCGGGGATGGTGCTATGTATGGCCGTTTTGGGCAGCGCGGCCACGGTGGTGATACCGGCGGTGATCACTCAGACAAAGAGACAATCTTCCGCATTACTAGCTCATACTCTTTCGGGTACACCATCTTTATTGCTTTCATGTGCTCGTCAAGCACCTGCATCAGACCGCCAAATGGCACAGAGCTGGCAGCCGCCACAAAGTCGCTTTGCGGTTCCGCTGCCGTGGAGTACGCCGCCCGGTAATCCGTGGGTGGAAATGCCTGGGTCTGCGTTTCAGGTGTGTGCGCTTCTTTCAGCTCGTCCCGCACAGTGCAGAGGGCGGCAAGCTTTTCCACGCTCTGCCAGTCCGTCGAACCGCATTTCAGCTTGTGAATGTGGGTGTTGATCTCGTCAATGTCCATGCCTGCCGCCCCCTTTCTTATGCGTTGCGCAAGATGTCAGCGGCCCGCTTGTAGGCGTCACGCTCTGCACCGGTGGCCTCCTGCATCATGTCCTCGATGTCAGAGATCATACGCTCACGGCCATCCGTGCGGGAGTAGTGCCCGCGCACATAGTGACGGCCTCGGTTGGCATAGCTGTTGCCCCGGTTGTAACCGTTTCCGGCATCATGGCCGAAAGTCCCGCGCATGTCAGCTTCCCACTCGCCCGCACGGCTGTACTCGCCGCCCTCGCAGTAGTCCTCGATGCGGTGGATGTCCAGAATGATGTCCACGATCTCGCCGATCATCTCAACATCACCCGGGGATCGGTTCTTTTTGTCGGTCAGCTCCATGAGCTCTTCGCACATCTCATCCTTCAGATGATTCAGTTTATCCAGCATGACTTTATCTCCTTTCTTATGCTACCCGCTCAACAATCAAATTGCTGTTTGCAATGCTGACTGCCTGCGTACTGGTGTTCTTAACCGCCACGGTCACGCAGCAGCCGCGCGGTACCTCGATGAACGCGGCCACGAAAACGTTGAAGAAATTTTCGACTGCCGCCGGGGTGACAATGGCTGTCGCACTGGTCAGCGACTCACCGCCGACAGCCAGCGCCACGGAAATGGGTCCAACAGTGCCGCCGGTGGGAATGGCGATATTGCCGCCAAAGCTTACCTTGAAGCGCGCTTTGCATTGATTGGTCAGACCCCGCAGGGTCACAAGGCCGCTGCCCTCACGGTGCATGATGCAGGCAGGGGCTTTCACCGCGGTCTCAGTCAGGGGAAGGTTTTCACCCGCCGCCACGATGACGGTGTTGGAGTTGCTAAATTCAGCCATTATCCGAAACCTCCTTTTCTGCACAAACAGGCGCATTTACCGCATAAACGGTTTTTAAGATATCCATCCAAGAATTGGATGGATCTGCTTTTTCCGTATCAAGCAGGGTTTTCAAAATGAAAACATAAGTGTTCAATTCCATCATGCTCATTTTGTTCTTATCCATGCTGTACAGATAATCTACAAACTGCTGTTTCAGCTCTGCTACGGTCATTCAAATACTCCTTTCATAGAAAAACGCCGGGACTTTTGCCCCGGCGCTCTGGTTTGCAAAATCAGCTCAGGGGCTGAACATTTTCCGTTTTGGAAAAAGTTGCCGTGATTTGGTTATGCGCAACTGCCGCAGCCGGCCCCACAGCCACAGTTGGCGTTGGGGTTGGGAACCTGATAGGCAGGCACGGGAGCTTTCTGCTGCAGAGTCCCGATGATCTGGTTGGTCTGCGCGTTCATCGCGGTGGTCAGGAACGCGCTCTGGCGATCCTGAGAAGCAGCCCGGCGCAGCTCGTTGTTCTCGCTCTGCAGGGTGGCGATCTTATCGTTGGTCAGGAAGTCGAGCACCGCGCGGGTGTTGCTGTTCTGATTCTCGATGATGTCCCGGGTGTTGTTGTTCATGGCGTTCTGCGTTGCGCAGAAGCCCTGCTGCATCTGGTTCCGGGTGTCGCACTCCTGAGTGGCCAGATTGTAGTTGACTCCCTGGATCGCGGTCTGGGTCTTGCAGCAGCAGTCTGCCAGCTGTGTAGCCAGAGCATTCTGACCCTGCATCAGCGCGATGTTGGTGCCGTTGAAGCCCTGCTGCATGGCGTTGGTGACGCCGTTCAGGCCCTGCTGCACGCCGTTGAAGCCCTGAAGCATCCCGGTGTTCATGGCGTAGAAGCCATCGCACAGGCCACTTTCCAGCCCGTTCAACTTGTTCATGACGCTCTGGTTGTCGAAGCCACGCTGCAGGTCTGCCTGTGTGACAGCGCTGGTCATATAAGGCGAAGCACCGCCCATGCCACCGCCCCAGCCAAAGCCGCCCATGCCGCCCCAGCCGAACATGCCGAAGATCAGAAAGAGGACGATCCAGCCCATCCAGTCGCCGCCCCAGCCGTTGAGGCCGTTGCTGTAGCCGTTGGCGGGCTGTACCGGCATGGTCAGAACCGTGCTATCAGAAGAAAGAGACATAGTTTTACTCCTTTACGTTAGATTTTGAAATTTATCCTAAATGCGGCCGCATTTTAGAACCCAAACATATTTTTCATGCCGTTGAGCATCGGCGCGATCTGCTGCGCCCGCTGCTGAATGGCGTTGAGCTGCTGTTGCGAGAGCTGCCCTGAGGTGAGCATCTGGTTTATCATCTCCTGCGGGTTCTTGCCCTGCATCTGGCCCATAAACTGCTGGAACTGCCCGCCAATGGGGTTCTGGGCCTGTCGGCCCATCGAGTTATACAAGCTGCTGCTCATCGTTTAGCTCTCCTTTTCCGGCTCTGGTGCTTCCTGTTTCTCCAACGCCGCCAGCTTTGCCGCCAGCGCGTCAAACTCCTTGCGGGTGACATACTCCCCGCCTGCGGCTTGCGTGGCTGAAATCGACGCTTTGGGGCCGCTGGTGCGCTCCTTGTAGTCGTAGATGCGGAGAGGGAACGGCCTGCCGTCCTGCCCCACTTCTTTGATGTAGAAGGTATCGGAATCAGCATCCAGTAAAAGCACCCGGCTTCCGTTGGCGACCAAATAGCCACGGGCTGCTGCTTCGCCCTGCACCCAGATAAAGCCGCTGTCAGTCGGTGCTGCCTGCCCCTGCATTGTCGGCATTATGACGGGCTGGGGCTGGTACTGTGCTGCCCTCAGCTGTTCCAGCTGTCCCTGCGGCTGCTGTGGGTAGTACACTTGCGGGTATCCGTTATAGATCGGCATGGATCAGTCCTCCTTGTACCAGTAGTAGATCGGGCATTCTGCGCCGCTATCCCAGCTGTCCCACCACTCACCGTTGATGACGGCCAGAACGTGGCCGGAGCAGCCTAGCACATACACGCCGCGCGGGTACTCCCGGGCAAAATCTGCCACGGTGTAACAGGTGGTGCAGTCTGCCTCCACCAAGCCGCGCTTGAACCCCCGCTTTTGGAGGTATGCGCCCCATGTGCGGTTGGCGCTTGGCATATCGCCGAGGGCGTAACCGGTGAGCGCCAGCGCAATATACGCCTGCTCCCAGCTCTGACCGGTGGCCGCAGCTACCGCCCGCACTACGCAGTCCCCGACGCTGCTCCCGCGCGGGTTCGGGTTAAACTTGTGCCACATGGTGCGCCCCTCCCTTTGCGACCATAGTACCTTTTCTGCTGAATCCATGCGTTAAACGAACGTCAAACGAAGGACAAAAAGAAAAAGCGCCCACACGGCACAGGACTGTGTGGGCGCTCAATCATTTGCACTCAATGAGTATAATATTTTCAAAAAGTGCTTGACGTTTGCACTCATTGGGTGTATAATAAAGACAGTGAAAGACACAAACACACAATAACACGGAGGTACAAAATTATGAGAAACGCTATTGAAATCGCCGCTGACATCCGCAAGTCCGATGTCTGGGATTACGAGCTGTGCACCGAGCTGTGCAAGGCAGCTGACATGGAAGAAGAGTGGGAAGCTGCATCCGCTGGAGATTACGACTGGAACGACTCGAATCGCGGCCCCTCGTTTGAAGAAGTCGTTGAAGCCGCCGCCGAAAAACTGGGCGTTGAGATCTACTAAATAAAAAATCCCCCGCCCGATGCTTGCCACACCGAACGGGGGATTTTGTGAAAGACACCTCACACGGAGGTGTGCAACTATCCTATCACACGAAAGGAAGGAAGTCAATCATGTATACCAAAGCAGAGCTTTTTTCAATGGCCGCAGAGCAGCCGAAGGAAATCTTTGTCAACAACATCACTCTGAGCGTACCAGACGATGCTGACAGCTGCCTTGATCTGGATGCTGAGAAGGAAAAGCTGTCTTCCATCTGGGATCTGGCGCACCTGTCTATGCGTGAGCTGGTAGCCCGCACTGGCCTGTCTCAGACCTCTTTTGCAAAGCGGGCGGGTATCCCGCTGCGCACAGTGCAGAACTGGTGTGTCGGCACCCGCGACTGTCCGGCATACGTCCGCTTCCTGCTGGCCGAGCACTATGGACTAATCTGAGGGGGATTCCAGTATGACAGCAAAAGATTTGACGGGTTATACTTTTGGGAGCTGGATCGTGATAGGTGCATCCAAAAAGAGCGGCTATGTGAAGTGCCGCTGCAAGTGCGGCACAGAAAGAGATGTCCTTCGAGAATCCCTGACCCGAGGGGCAAGCAAGTCCTGTGGGTGCGTTCATACCAGGAGCGAGGCCCAGCTCAAGATGGATGAGCGGAGAAAAAAAGAGGGAGACCTTACTGGAAAGCGGTTTGGTCGTTGGACTGTCTTGCATCGTGCGGGAAAAGACGGGTATTTTACATGCCAGTGTGAGTGTGGCACTGTAAAAGATGTGTATCGGCATAGCCTTATGTCCGGGATGAGCACAGGCTGTCAGCATTGTGCTTTCTCGCATAGCGATGCAATGAAAAGTGCAGCAGCCCAAAAATCCGCCAAAGCAAAAAAAACAGCTATCGAAAAGTACGAAGGAAAGACTGTAAGCGGCTGGAAGATCATCGAAATCCTGCCCCCTCGAAAGCCAGACGTATCCATGTGGTGCAAAGCAGTCTGCCCGCAGTGCGGAAAAATCGTTGAAGTCAGACTTTCAAACATAACACGTACTAACCCTATACTTCGGTGCTCCGACTGTGCCCGTGACATGAAAGACAAGGTCGATGTCATCCACAGCGTCACACAGGTGGATGGCTCTTCCCTCTCCTCTGTGAAATCGCGGATGGGCGGAAAGGTCAACCGGAACTCCAAGACCGGCGTAAACGGCGTTGTAAAAAGGCCGAACGGGCGGTACTTTGCCTATATCAACTTCAAAAGGAAACAAATTTATCTCGGCCTGTACGAAAGCCTTGACGATGCGATTTCCGCCCGGAAAAAGGCGGAAGCGGCGATTTATGGCGAGTATCTTGACCAGCATGAAGGTTGGGAAGAAGAGCTTGCAAGCCGTCTCGAAGAACTCAAAAAAGAGAAAAAATAGAAAAACCCCCGATGCTCCAAACGGAACACCGGGGGGTTGCTTTACTCAAAAACTTTTTCAATGCCTTTCAGCCGGTAGCCTATCGCCGTCCGGCTGTAATGCGTCTGTGCTGCAATGTCCGGCAGCGGGAGCCGCTCAACATACCGCAGTAAGGCTATCTTACGGTCTACCCTCCCAAGCGGTGCGCTTTTAATGGCGGCGGTCATCTGCTGTCGGTCAAGTCCTTGCAGGCACAGTGGCAGCACCACACGAGCCGCCGCCACAGGCAGCACCGAGCCAGAATGGCTGCGGCAGCTGCCCGGCGTTGCGCACCATATTGCCAAGCACGGCAAAATGGTGACATTTTGTCACCATTTTGTTGGCATTGCCGAGATGGGATGTTTTCGTGAGGCCACGAAGACGTGCGCAGACCATTTTCGTGATGTCACGAAATTGTTCTTGTGCGTCGTACATTTTGTTGACGTTAACAAAATGCTCGTATGTAGTGCTTGCCATGATGCCCTCCTTACTTCCCGATCGTGGGCTTTTTCTCCGCCAGTGCCTTCTTCATCAGGGTGACGGCCTTTTCAATGACGGCGTCCAGCACCTCGTCCGTGATGATGGGCTTCATCCAGTCCGGCAGCGCGCCCCGCAGCATGGCAAAGACCTGTGCCTTTTTCTTGGCACCCTGCCCGCTGCCCATGATGCTGTCCTCGGCGATGGTCACAAGCTCAAGCGCCCAGCGCTTAACGTACTGCTTGTAACCCAGCCGGATGGCACCAACGGCCAGCGCGGCAAAGCCGATGATCATCAGCACCAGTGCAATGGGCGAGGGGATAAAGTTAAAGATTGCTTCCATGATTTGTTACTCCTTTCAGTAGGTAGTTGTTGATATCGGATTTGCTTTTTTGCATACCTTCGCGGTTATTTCCGGACAGTTGCGAATCCAAAAGATTCTGTACGCCAACAAGTACGAGACGCATTTCTTCATCGATGCCGTCAAATCGCGTCATGTCGCGCCTAAGGGCTGCGGCGTGCTGCATGGAAACGGTTTCTACCGCATCCAGTCGCTTTTCAATGGCGTCAATGCGTTTGTTCTGCGCATCGTCGGGGGCTTTTGCTTTTTTGATGTACTTGTGGATGATGTCCAGCACCTTGTCGATCGTGATGGCGGCGGCGCACAGGCTGCCCAGGATGCCAAGCACCCACAGTAAAGCTTCTTTTTCGGTCATTTGCCCTCCCGGAGACGGGTCAGACCCTTCTTGCGGATGATACGGGGGTAGTTGAGGGTGGTCACGTTGAGGTCATTGTTGCCGGAGATCCCCGGCACAGCACCCTTGCTGGTGTGCTGGTGGGCGTTGTAGTTAAACGTCACGTTGGGCGTTTTGCCGGTGTAGTCCGCCAGCCATACGTCCCACCGCCCTGCAAGCCTTGCCATGTCCAGATGGACGTTGGCGTAGCTCGTGTAGGTGTAGAGCTGGGCGTAAAAGCCCATCTTCTCAATCTGTTCCAGATGGTAGGCTGCCAGATTGGATAAGTCCCCATAGGGCATCCCGGCAAGAATCGGCGATTCCAGATCCACTGCCACCGGCATGGTCATCTCTTTCCCGACCAGGGCCTTCCGCAGCACGGCAAGCTCCCGGTCTGCCAGCTCCTCACTGGTGGCGTTGGTGTAGTAGTACACGCCCACGTCCAGCCCTGCCGCTTTTGCGTTGGAATAGTTGTCCTCGAAAGTGGGGTCGATGTAGGGCACACAGTTGCGGCTCCCTACGGCCCGCAGCATCACGCCTTTGTAACCTGCCGCTTTTACCTGCGC
>ERZ894206.419-NODE-419-length-36014-cov-47.663645_pt1 | contig 36014 bp, 47 predicted proteins | sample MGYA00380287_ERZ894206 | MGnify/ENA primary metagenome ERZ894206 (study PRJEB32331, sample SAMN06328483) | human gut metagenome | biome: human gut microbiome; feature: stool | host: Homo sapiens | collected 2013-04-12 ...
TATCCATTTAACTAAGAGGACGTAGAAATAACTGATTTTTAAGTGTTCGTCTTGTGTTGCATGTTATCGCAAGAGTCCACGCCGCTTCAAGCTTTTAGTCCCTTTTATTTCCCATTCGTTCCTGTCTTTACGCAAAGAAAATCATTTGGTTCACTTGCCATTGCGTACATATTGAGTACAGAATGCAGAAAATCAGTGTGTACAGGATACAGAGCCGTGGCCCTCAGTGATACCAAACTTCGCAGCATCAATGACAAGCCATACAACGGCGCGCCCGAAGTCACAGATGGTGACGGTCTCAGCGTGCGTATTACCCCTACCGGAACGATTACGTTTCAGTTTCGGTACCGATGGAATGGTAAACCTGTTCGCCTTTCGATTGGGCGCTATCCTGCTACATCTCTGAAAGAAGCTCGCGTCATTGTCGGCGAGATGCGCGAATTGTACCTCAAGGGGCTAAACCCTAAAAATTATTTTGCCAAAGAGGATGGCGAGCTGACACTTAAAGAGTGTCTCGATCAGTGGTGGAACAAGTATGTTGAGACCCTGAAGCCTAATACAAAGACGTTATACAAGTCAGTTGTGTACAACACTATGTACACAGAATTCCCGGATGCCCCCGTCGTCAATATTCCTGTTTCAGCATGGGTTAGGTTCTTCGATAAGCAGGAAAAGAAAAACGGCAAAAAGGCCAGGGTACTTCTCCTGCAGCTGCGATCCGTAATGAACTGGTGTATCAGCAGACAACTTATACCCTCATGTGAGGTTCTGAAGCTTAGCGTAAAGACTATCGGAAAGAAGCCAGATGTTGGAAGCAGGGTTTTAACCTATACCGAACTGGCAAAAATATGGCTCGCTCTGGAAAACAACAGGATCGTTACTTCCAACAAGGTACTTCATCAACTGTTGTTATTGTGGGGAGCTAGGTTGTCAGAACTTCGCCTGGCTACTAATAGTGAATTCAATATGGACGATCTAATTTGGACCACTCCAGCAGAGCATTCAAAAATGGGGAATGTTATTCGTCGTCCTGTTTTTGAGCAGGTAAAGCCTTTTGTAGAGAGGCTGCTAAATTCAGGTAACACCGTCCTGTTCCCCGGCCAGGAACTGGATAAGGCAATAGATCGTTCGTCAGCAAATCTCTACATGAAAAAATTAAGGGATAAAATTGATATACCGGAATGGAGAACGCACGATTTCAGGCGCTCACTGGTAACGAATTTGTCAGGGGAGGGAGTTATGCCCCATGTCACCGAAAAGATGCTGGGGCATGAACTGGGCGGTGTGATGGCCGTGTACAATAAACATGACTGGCTGGTGGAGCAGAAAGAGGCTTATGAAATGTATGCCGATAAAATATTCTGGCATGTTAAACAGCTCGGTTGACGCCGCCCTCTTCAATCCATTTCATAACTGCTTTACGGCTGTAGCGTGACGGATAGGTGAGAACAGGATTGGGGAAACCACGTTCTTTGCGTAAGCGCCAAACAGCAGTTTTTTTCTTTTTGAGCAGGTCGAATACTTCCTGCTCCTCCATAAAATCAGTATCAGTAGTAGTCATAAATACCTCATCAAAAATTACCGTTAAAAACACACGTACCACACCCGCCGCGAGCGCCTTCAGTGCAGACATCGCAGCGATCTACTTTTTTGGTTTTACTGTCTCCTCCTGCTGCAGTGCTCCCTGCATGGCGGCGCGGCAGGCGTCTTCAATATGATTTCTAATACGTTTCCGGCATTCGTCATGATTTTCTGCGTAAGTAGACATGATTCCATCAACGGCAAGACTGATAGCCTCATCAGGAACTACCGGCGCTGGAGGGGCGGTGTATAGCTCATAGTCGCCATCAGGAAGATCAGAAACAAAATATGTTTCGTAGCGTATGAATCCGCCTTTAATGGTTACTAGAGCCCTAACGACTCCAGCAGCCTCAGCTTCGAGCGATGCCAGCGCGATTTCATTCAGCTTTACCGTTTTCTCGCCATCTTTGGTGATCACCGTTCCGGTATGGGTTTTAATCTTGCTCATTATTTTTCCACCATTTCTTTCCATTTTTCCTGAAGCTCTTTACGGGCCGCTGACTCTCCACCAGGAGGGAAAGAAAAACCTATTCGGTGATTAGGGCACCCGTTAGAACAACGAATCTCTGCAGAGCCATAGTTTATTCCCCGGCTTCTGATTTTTATCGAAGGCGGCATTCCGCAATTAGGGCAGCGCGGTAAGTAAGAATTTTCCACGATTGGCCTCCTAAAGCTTGGTCGTAATGATCATCGATGTACCTCGCGCACCGCTGTTTTATTGGCGCGAAGCATTTCTTTTGATCGCCCTGTAATTACCGTTTTCATAAGAAAGAAACCACGGCGATCAGCAATAACCCCTGGAGTGCACATCAAAACCGTATCAACAACCCGAACATGTCGGCGAAACTCGAAAACAGTGCTGATGATTGTGATTTTTGCTGTGGCTCCCATGTCTTGATATTCAATTTTCATGCGATTACCCTTGCGATCAGCTTTAAAGTTCCGATGAAACAGTAGAAACCAGCAGTTACCCCAATCCCTGTTAAGAGCGAAAAGAACAGGGTCCAGATAACAAGCTCTGATATTTTTTTCATGGTGTAGCCTCGTCAGTTCCGTGGCGAAACTCACGAAGGATGGATGTGATTTCGGCTTGTAGTGCTGGTGGAATTACAATGGTCAGCTCTTCGCCGGAGTCCTCGGCACATGAGGAAATAAGTTCGAGGAATTTCCTGGCTTTTCCGGCATTAAACTGAGGGCTGGCTATGCTCTTGGTAACTTTTTTCTTTCCAGCTGCCTCGGCTTTTTTCATCAGACGTGAAGCTTCACGATCTGCGTAAACACCATGCTCACGAGATATACCGATTGCGATGGCGTAATTCATTGAACCGTCACGAACGAGCTTTTTGATATACGGTGTGCATTCGTGAAGCTGGAGGTGCTGAAGGATATCTGACTCAGAGCGTTTAACTTTTGCCGCTATTTCTGAAGGGCTCCACCCCTGATTTTGAAGGCGATGATAAGCCGCGCCTCGTTCAAGTGGAGTCAATGCCAGCCCCTGAGAACTGGTCACCATAAAGGCGATTTTGTCAGCCTCACTGCCTACAAAATCTTTGCACTCAAGGCGAACAATATCGTGCCCCATTGCAATAGCAGCTAACGCGCCATGATAACGGTGGTGGCCGTCGATCACTTTAACCCCGCGCTCGGTAACTTCTACGGCAAGCGGCGGTATATATTCCCCGGCAATAAAGGCATCGCGGAATTCTTCTACGTGCGCCTGGTTAAGTTCACGAACGTTGTAACCTTCCTCGGCGTAAATTTTATCTACTGGTACGTTGTAAGTTTTTCGGGTGGTTAATCCGGCGTCTTTATCGTTATAGAGCTGGCCTAAGCTTGGCATATGATCACCTTCTTTCAGGGAATGCTTTGCTATACGCCCCCACGGATGGGGGCGCATAAAACAACACACGGTATTGATGGGTTAAATGGAGCCTTCGTAAATAGGCAGGTCTTCACCGAGCTGGTTTTCCATATCAGTGACGATTTCCTGGAATGCATGCTCAACAACTTTCTTCGGTTCGATCAGCTCATACCAGAGGATTAACTGACCGTCACGCAGGCGATAACGGATACGGGCATCAACCTGATAAGGTGAACCATTATGGAATGGTGAAATTGCCAGGCTGATTTTTTCCGGCATTTTAGTGTTGCCAGAACCGGATTTTTCATCGCTGAACTGGAACTGGCAGGTACCATCAGAAAGACGCTTAACTGATTTGAACTCAGATTTACGGGTTTCCTGGAAAGCGAGAACCATTTCCAGTAATTCAGTCCCTGACGGACCAGGGTATGAATCGCCGACCGGTGCGACATTCTGGATGTTATTTTCCAGAAACTCAGCAAAGTTAATCTGGTCCATTTTGTTCCCATCCGCAGCAGTCCAGGCTTTCCATTCGTCTGAGAACGGGCAGTCATAAACAGCTTTATGTGCTGACCAGCTCGGGCTATTGGCATCCTGATGGAAGTCCAGCACGGCAACAATCCGGGTCTTGGTCTTATCCGCGAAAACAACAGAGCGTTCATCCCGGAATCGCTGAATGTAAGCGATAAGTGAACCGGGGGAGATCAGGTTGGTAATCTGACGAATGCGTGATGGAGCCAGCTGCAGGCTTTCGAGGGTTTTGACTTCGTAACCATCTGGAACAACGACAGATGGAATGTCCGTGTTAGTTTTCAGGGTTGATGAAACCAGATCACGGATTTCGAGCACGGCAGAGCCTTCAATATGAGACATTGAATATTTCCTTTTCAGAGTGGAACGGTTGCTAAAGGTTGATTACTACTGTGCCAGCTTGATTGGTGCAGCCGGAGCTGTTGGCTCAATGACTTTTAAATCCAGCTGGGTTTGTGACGGATCGTCACGGAGTAGATCGCCATCGGCGGTTGAGAACATGATGGTGTCTGCGCGGTCCAGTTCAGGAATGGTGCGGGACACTTTCGGCGTGATCTTCATGGTGTTTTCGTCACGCGTGTTTAGCATTGCGCAATTCAGCGTCAGCGTAACCGCGCCTTTTTTACCTGTTTCGCGCACAGCCTTGATCACTTCTGCCAGAGCTTCAGTTAATTCAGCATCCAGCGTGCCTTTATTGATATAGGCAAGTTGCTGACTAAACGGCGTGGTGTTTTTATTGTCGGACATAGATATCTCCAGTTAACTATTTGGATCGCCTTTCTGGGTAAGCAACCTGCACAGCCAGCTACGCCGCCAGATACTAGCGATGGTTTTTGGGTTGCGAACAGCCTGCACACCGCGAGGGGCGCGCATCAGGTCGCCGTACTGAAAATTAACGTTACGGAAGGTCATACTGGTCACCGATAGATTGGGTATCCGGCAGGAGTTGAACCTGCGCTGGGCAGGGAAACCCAGCCAACACCGGAAGCGGACACATTGAAGAAAAAGGGCGGTCAGCCATCAGAACATTATCATCTTCCCCCTTTTGGAATGGTTGAAGACTGGATAACCGCCAATAAATTGCCAATAAAAAAGGCCGCTTTTGCGACCTTATTCATTCATGGCTAATATTACCTGGGCTTAGTCCAATAGTTTGTACTGGTATAAAGCTCAAACTTATCTATAAAGAACCTTGTGTCAATAAGATAGTTGGGGTATGCGTATGATAATTTTCGCAAATCATCCATTTCCACGAATAATCCGTTCGCATCTTCATCCTTTTCGACAATGGAATAAGCTTCCACAGCAAGATGTTTTTGTGATGTGGTATATGCCTTGTAGTAAATTTTGTTACCCTTTAGGGCAATTATTACATAACCACCTTTGATTCTAGATAAGTCTAAGTTTTTGTCAGAAAATAACCTGTTAAATGATTTTAATTTCTCAATTGCGTTAAGTTTGTTATTAAGGCTAATAAGTCTAATTTTGATGTGATTTTTTACTTGTGGAGTTAAAGTAATAAACTCCTCTTCATCAGCTATAAACTCACTCATTAGCCTGAAAAAATCTACCCATGATGGGTTTGACTCAAAAGGATTTGTTTTTAATGTTCGACCTTCACATAGATCGACCACTTCAATGGTAGTAGCCCATAGATGTTGGAGCTTTGTTCTCAACTGAACTTCAATATCAAAACCTTTCCATTGATGAGTATCATCTTTATCGTAGCAACTATAAATCCTATGAATGCCACGATAACCCGTAGGCTTAGGTGATTTTATGTAATCTTTAACTTTTGACTTATGAGTCGTGCGGCTTTTATCAAGGGATGAATCTAACAAAAGAAGCTGCATTCTGTTTTCAACAATAACACGACAGCCACCAATATCACTCATTCGTGTTACAGCAATAGAGTTTGGGGTGACGCCATCCAGCGTTTTGCGTCGAAGCTTATCAATGATTGTCGGGAGTCGTTTTAAACGCCGCGCTATAATCGCGTTTTTATTTATCTTCTGGGCATGCTTCCATACCAGATTTTTGATAATCATCAATGGGTAAAGATGGGCGGCGCGATACTGCTGGATAATTTCGATAGCTTTTTCGATATCGCCATTTCCCTTACGTATACACTCTCCAGCTTTTTTAACCTGGTTTTTTGAGTGTTCGAGTACTATTTTTCCCTTCTCGTACTGTGCATTTGCCATGTTGTTACCTACATCTGGTAGCTTTAATAATGGCACTATAACCTCCTGAAATCGTTGACACAACGCAATGACATTACTGTGTGCTCTGTATCTCGTTTAGCGTTGCTAACAGGTGTTGATTCAGCCCAACCTCCTCATATCGAAGAGGCTGGAATAAATCGTTCCTGCCACACTCACGCAGTGGCCGCGCTCATGCCCTTGAGTTGCTGTCGCTTCATCGCCGCTTATAACCGGTGCGCGTCTGGCTTTCGCGCTGCCTTACCGGAGCTTGTTTTGATATAGGAACCTTGACCCATCACTACACAGGCTCGCGTAACTTTGCGACTCAGGGCAGCATCATGACTGCTGCATTACCTTTCGGCTGCGGTCTATCCGCTTTACTGGCACATAATGATTTTCTCCTTTGATTTATTTTTGCTACCCCGTATTGCCGACATCCTGTCCCGCCACGGTTCCGACGCATGGTTTAAAGTCGCGCCGTTCGACCATCTCCAGCGAATCAGACTTCAAGCTTTGTTTGTTTCGGTCTGTTCGCGTTTGATGTGAAAAATATACTCTCAGGTAAATTTTAAGTAAATACCTTTGAGTATATTTTGGTTGATTCTATTGACATGCTATTGATTGCAAACTGAATTTATTTTCAGGTAAGCGGGTGGTATGCTTAAAAAAACAGCAGAGAGGGCTAGGGTATGGACAGAAACGAGTTGGAAGAAGACCGCGCAGCATTCATGGCTGGCGAAGTTGGCGGGGCAGTTTTTAGCCTGATATCTAACGGCATAGTGATAAGCCGTGATGCAATCGTTAATTGCCTGGAGGCAAAACGCCGCGTGGTAGGTAATGTGATCCACAAGGGGATTTTGAGAGATGCAGCTGAATATGTGAGAAAGGGGCAATGAAAAACCAGCATTAAGCTGGTTTTCGATGAGAAAAAGAATGTGGCTATAACTTGTTGTAAGCTATTGACTCATGAATCAAAGCCTTACCCATAATGTAAAGCTGGTCCTGATTTTCTTCGGTTACATACCAGTCTTTGTATGCTGGATTGTCCGATAATACAGCGAGCTGTAAGCCCTGCATTTGCAATCGCTTGACGTGAAAATGTTGTCCGAAGACAAATGCATATACGCCATCGACTCGGAAATTTCTCACAGATACATCGAAAAACAACCGATCACCAGACTTAATGGTAGGAGCCATGCTGTCACCATCTACAGTCATAACCTTCACATCCCCTTCGGCGCGATTACCGAATAATGAACGTGCGTGCTCCGTAGTAAACTCAATGGCGTGAAGAACTTCAACATATTCAGATATCATGAAAGTCCCCGGGCCTGCGCTTACGGTTAGGTCGAGAACTTCAACGCGGTAAGTATCACTACTGGTGATGGAGATATCGACATTACTGCTTGCTCCTTGTCCAAGGCCATCCATCCATCCTCGACTGATTTGCAATGCTTCTTCGATTTGACGGGCTGACTGCTCACCAATATTTCGCTTATTAGCCTTTCCCGCAGGGTAAAGCATCCGAGAAACAACAGTCGGATCAAGCCCTGCTTTCTCAGCAAACTCTCTTTGGGTCTTAAATCGAGCGACTAACTCCTGAAGTTTCAGGCGGCGCAGCTCGAAGATATCAGGCGTTTCAGTTTTCATAATTTTATCTTACTTGCATTTACTTCAAGGTAAATGACTTGCAGGTATTGACATGTGTTTACTCAAAGGTATATTTTGTTTTCGAACTTGGGAGGCGTTATGGAAACGTTAAGAAATTACCTAAACGCTTTGTCGCTCGAAAAACAGAGGGAGTTTGCAGCTCGATGTGAAACCTCTCTTGAGTACCTGCGTAAAGCCATTAGCAAAAAACAAAAGTTAGGAGCGGCACTGTCAGTGTCTATTGAAACTCATTCTGGCTGCTCAGTTAGTAGGAAAGACCTTCATCCCGATGACTGGGAAAAGATTTGGCCTGAACTTGATAATAAGCAAACAGCGGCATGAGAGTAACCACAGAAACAAGGGGTTAACCGTGGGTAATCAACCAGAGTGGAAAGTTGAAAAGCAGCCTGCATGGCTGGTGGCCGCAATTAAAAAGACAATTGCGGAATTACCAGGCGGATATGCCGAAGCAGCTGAATGGCTTGATGTAACAGAGAACTCTTTGTTCAACCGCTTACGTGCTGATGGCGATCAGGTCTTCCCGTTTGGCTGGGCAATAGTGCTTCAGAAAGCTGGTGGCTCTCACCATATTGCCCATGCAATCGCGAAAGCTTCTGGTGGCGGTTTTATCCCGTTTGCTGATGTTGAACAAATTGATAACGGTGACATAAATCAACGCCTTATGGAATCCATTGAATGGATCGGAAAACACTCTCAATACCTTCGCAAAGCTACTGCAGATGGGGTTATTGATGCAGCTGAAAGAGCGCAAATCGAAGAGAACAGCTATCAAGTCATGACGAAATGGCAGGAACACTTGGCGCTGTTGTTCAGGGTCTTCTGTGCCCCAGATAAGGTTGCCAGACCACCAGACTAACCAGTCTATGCCCGGCGTATTTATGTGACGCAGGAGGGCTTATGTATCAAGAACAAATTTCCCACGTGACTATGCCCACGGTTTTTGCTCGTGAGGATGCCCCGTGGATTAAAGAACAGTTAGCAACACTCCCGGCAGGTATGCGGGAAAAAATCGCGATTGCGTATGCGCAGGCGTACCAGGAAGCGTTCGACGCTGAGCCTGTGTCATTCCGCCAGCAGAACGCAGCCCGGCGAAACGCTAATCGCCGATTGCGAGAGTTTTGCAAGAGGTATACCCCGGCAGTCAGGGGATATACGTCACCCCCACCCAGGGTATGAATTTTTAAATCTGGTTTGGGGGAAAGGGGGCGGTGTTGGGTTTTAGCCCGAAGGGCTGGAACAGCTTTACCAGAAGAGATCGATCTAACAGATAGATCACTGTATGGGGTTAAAACGTCGATTGGAAATCTGGACGTTTAGCCATCCAAAAGGAGATTTAAATGATTTATTCAGAAGCTAACGAAAAATGGGCCCCAGTCCCAGTAGAGCTTTATTCCAAAGCTTATGAAGTCAGCAATTTTGGCCGGGTGCGCAGCATTCCCCGTCTGGCTAATTCTGAATATTTTATTCGCCACATCCACGGCGGCTTTCTCAAAGGTCGTATGCGTAAAGACGGGACCAAAACCGTTGTGCTTTCGGTACAGCGTCAGCGTCAAAAGTTTGTGATCGCCGATCTGGTTGCGAAAGCATTTGGGGAGGTATCAGCCAATGCTTAACATCCAGCCGCGTGAGAAACAGATCGTCGCACTCAACATGCTGCGCAGCGCATGGAAGAAAAATAATTCTTTCATGCTCTATGCACCTGTTGGTTTTGGTAAAACAGCCATTGCTGCGCTGATCACTGACGGATTTGTAAGCCGTCAGATGCGTGTAATGTTTGTTGCACCTTACACCGTTCTTCTGGACCAAACAGCCACGCGGTTCATGGAATATGGCCTTCCTGGTGAAGAGATCAGTTATGTCTGGCGTGATCATCCGTCGTACAACCCAAACGCGTTAATCCAGATTGCCAGCGCTGATACGCTTATTCGACGTGAATTTCCTGACAATATCGATCTCCTGATCGTTGATGAAGCACACCTGAAGCGCAAAAAACTTCTGGAAGTTATCGACAACCTCACCCGTAACACTTCAACAAAGGTTATCGGCCTTTCTGGAACACCTTTCGCTAAATTCCTGGGAAATTACTATCAGCGTCTGATTAAGCCTACGACGATGAAAGAGCTAATCGCTATTGGCGCTCTTAGTAAATATGAGTTTTACGCACCGTCACACCCCGATCTTTCCGGTGTTGAAACGTCCTATGTCGCTGGATATGGGAGTGATTACAAAGAAGGCCAACTCAGTAAAGTTATGAGTGAAGCCAAACTGGTCGGTGACATCGTAAAAAACTGGCTTGAGAACGGTGAAGACCGCCCGACGATTTGTTTCTGCGTTGATGTTGCTCACGCGAACTATGTGACCATGGAATTTTCGCGTGCCGGGGTGGCTGTTGAAGTCATGACTGCCAGCACACCACACGACGAACGCCAGCTGACCATCCGCCGATTTGAGCAGGGTATTACCAAAATCATCATTAACGTTGGTGTACTGGTAGCCGGATTTGATAGCGACGTCCGCTGCATCATTTTTGCCCGACCAACCAAAAGCGAAATGCGATGGATTCAGACGCTGGGACGTGGTTTACGTGCGGCCCCTGGCAAAGACTACTGTCTGATCTTCGATCACAGCGGGACGGTCAATAAACTTGGCTACCCCGATGATATTGAATATGACTATCTCCCATCGTCTTCAGATGGAATGGAAGATGCCCCGCAGCGAGTTGTAAAAGCTGACGAGCCGGAGAAACTGCCGAAAGAGTGCAGTCAATGCCATTACGTAAAACCTGCCGGAATTTACATCTGCCCTAAGTGTGGCTTTAAACCACTGGCCGGGGAAGACGTTGAGACTGATAAATCCCGTGGACTGACGAAGGTCAGCAAAGCGGAAGTCAAATTCACCAATGAGCAGAAGCAATCCTGGTGGTCACAAATTCTTTTTTATCAGCGCACCCGAGCAACACAGGGCCGACCTGTAAGTGATGGTTGGTGCGCTCATACCTATCGACAGAAATTCGGTGTCTGGCCGCGTGGACTTCACCACACGCCAAAAGAGATCACACCTGAAGTCAGCAATTACATCAAATCCAAGCAAATCGCCTTTGCGAAAGGCAAAAGCAAACAGGGAGAGCAAGCCGCATGAATACCAAACAAGCCGCCATTGGCCGCTGGTCTGAAATTTTCGAGTATTACGGCCTGCCTGGCATCACTGGTAAAAATCATTTCAAGGGAGAGTGTCCGTTATGTGGTCGCAAGGGCAAATTCCGATGTGACGACAAGAACGGCACCGGGTCATTCATTTGTGTATGTGGTTCCGGTGATGGATGGACCTTGTTGACTGGCGCAACGGGCAAAGAATTTAAGGTTCTCGCATCGGAAGTGGACAAGCTTATCGGCAATGAATACACCGCTGATCGTTCTGCTGTAAATCCCGTGCGTACATCCTTGGCGCAACAGCGAGAGAGGGTGAGCCGTAAGTTTGCAAAGCTTATTCCGTTACGTGGTACCAACGCTGACAGATATCTGAAAGGCAGGGGAATAAATACGCTTCCTGCTGAAAGCATCAGGTTTTGCGATACGCAGCCAGTAGACGGGAAAAACCTTCAGGCCATCTATGCCCTGGCTACTGATGACCGTGGCGAGCTGTGTTATCTGCACCGCACTCTTCTGGACGGCGACAAGAAAGCAAACACAGGCGGCGCATCTAAAAAGATGATGAAGCTGCAGGAGGATAGTTACCTGGAGTTTGCTAAATCCGTTGCAATTCGCATGTTCCCTACAGCCTCAACGCTTGGCATCGCTGAAGGTATCGAAACCGCGCTGGCGTGTCATCAGATCACCAAATGCAATACCTGGGCAACGATGAACACTGCTTTCATGAAGAAGTTCCGTGTTCCTGCAGGGGTAAAGAATCTCATCATTTTCGCAGACTCCGACGCGAACGGTGCCGGTCACGCAGCTGCATTCGAATGTGCAGCTGCAAACCTACACGCAAAAAACGATCTGGAAAGCGTCTCGGTTCGTTGGCCTGCACAGGGTGACTTTAACGATCTGCTTCTGAATGGCTCAGAAGTATTCGAATGGGTATTTCACAGAGGGATGAAGCAGTGAAGAAACCAGCCAAAACAAAAGTAAAGGTATACAAGCCTAAGACGTGCGCCCAGTGCGAAGAGATATTTACACCAACCCGTCATCTTCAGAAAGTTTGTGGCCCCCGCTGTGCGATTGACTACAACCGCGCGCTGAAGCTGAAAAAAGCTGAGGTAGAAAGAAAAGTCAGTCTGAAGATTCGCAAGAAGGCGCTGCAGCCTCGTGGTTATTTTCTTAAGAAGGCTCAGACAGCATTCAATGCATTCATTCGCGAGCGTGACGTGGGTAAACCTTGCCCATCCTGCGGGGAATATCACCCGCCGATGATCTTTGGTGGTCAATGGGATTGTGGTCACTTCATGAGTGTAGGTGCTCGCCCTGAACTTCGGTTCGAAGAGAAAAATGCCTATCGACAATGCAAGGCCTGTAATGGTGGGGCTGGTCGGTTCACAGCAAAAAATAAGACGGTTCATGCCAGGTACCGGGAGACCCTAATTAATTGGTACGGGCTTGAGCTGGTGGAATGGCTGGAGGGGCCACACGAAGCGAAGCATTACTCAAAAGAAGACCTGGAAGAAATCGCGGCTAAATACCGCCGTAAAACTCGCGAGCTGAAAAACCGGAGTGCTGCATGAATTACGAACTGATCTACTGTGACCCACCCTGGGAATATGGCAACAAAATCAGTAACGGAGCTGCCTGTAATCATTACAGCACAATGAGCATGGAGGAACTTAAGCGTTTACCAATCTGGTCACTGGCTGCTGAAAACGCTGTTTTAGCAATGTGGTACACCGGGACACACAATCGGGAAGCAGTAGAGCTGGCGGAATCCTGGGGTTTCCGTGTCAGAACGATGAAAGGGTTTACGTGGGTAAAGCTGAATCAAAATGCTGCTGATCGCTTCAATAAGGCATTGAGCACCGGAGCGCTGGTGGACTTTAACGATCTTCTGGAAATGCTTGACCGTGAAACCCGCATGAATGGAGGCAACCATACGCGCAGCAATACAGAAGACGTATTGATTGCAACCCGAGGTGCAGGATTAACCCGCGTCAGCGCATCGGTAAAACAGGTTGTTCATACCTGCCTTGGCGAACATAGCGCGAAACCGTGGGAAGTAAGGAACCGACTGGAAAAACTTTACGGAGAAGTGAAAAGAATCGAAATATTCGCTCGGGAAGAATGGAAAGGATGGGACCGCTGGGGAAACGAATGCAACAACAGCGTTGAAATTATTACAGGACAGATAAAAGAGGTGAACGCCAATGATTAATCCATCTGAAGTTGGAAAAAAAGGCGAAATGATTCGCCTCAAAACTCTGGAAAGTATCTGGATTCAGGGCAAGCTTCGCATGTGGGGGCGATGGTCTTATATCGGCGGTGGTTCTGGCGGAAATATGTTTAACCAGCTGCTCGCGGCCGGGAAAGTTACAAAGACCGCCATCAATGATGCCCTGCGCCGCATGAAAAAAGCCGGTATCAAGAAGCCAGAACTGGAAGCATTCTTCAAAGAATTACTCGAAAGCAAACATAAAAGCGGTCTGGCGTTCTGCACAGACGAAGAAGCGCTGATCGTTAACTCAGTGCTTTGCAAGGTACTCATCCAGGCAGGCTATAAAAATTTATATTGGTTAATTGAGGATCGTTACATCAAACGCCTCAGTAAAAAAGCGATGGCTCGCGACCTGAACAAAAAACATCCTGAGTGGTGCTTGCGTACTTGTGAGAGCCGAATTGATGTTTGGCTAAATCTTGCAGAATCGATGCTTTACGCACCAATGTGTGACGCATTCGGCACAAATAGCGACAAATTCAACTTGAAAGTTTGCGCGCAAAGTGCTTAAATTGTGTTATGCTCGGGACGTAAAAGCGAACTGAGCAACAGAACAAAACACAAACCCGCCATCAGTGCGGGTTTTTTTATTTTAGGGCTGCCTCCGGGCGGCCTTTTTTGTTTCCCCCACACAGCACCCGCACACAGCGAGGTGAGAGACGATGAAAATGAACGATTCAGGGAACATCTTCACGCAGTTCTTCGCGTGGGTAGCAGCTGTTGCGTCTGCCATTGGATTTACCACTCAGGATCTGGTGTTCATGTTCTTTGGCGCAGCCGGTCTACTTATCTCGTTAGCCTCTTACATAAGTGGGAGGGTGGATGCGCACCGCAGACGTAGAGAAGACGAGAAGCGAACAAAAATGGTCAATGACTACCTGAAAGGGGTCGGTGACAAACCCCTTCACGAACGGCCTGCAGCTGCAAGCGTGGTCGTTGAGGCGTTACAAAAGGAAGGTGAGTAATGGGGAACCGGGCGAAATTGAGCGCAACTGTTCTTGGGTTGGTTCTTGCTGGCGCATCTGCACCGACAATCCTCGATCAGTTCCTGAATGAGAAAGAGGGGAATAGCCTCACTGCATACAAAGACGGTGGAGGCATCTGGACGATTTGCCGTGGTGCCACAATGGTTGATGGCAAACCGGTGTTTCAGGGCATGAAGCTGACTCAGGCGAAATGTGACCAGGTAAACGCCATCGAACGGGATAAGGCACTTGCATGGGTTGAACGTAATATTCACGTTCCCCTAAGTGCTCCACAGAAGGCTGGGATTGCTTCCTTTTGCCCCTATAACATCGGGCCGGGAAAATGTTTCCCTTCCACTTTCTATAAGCGCATCAATGCTGGTGACCGGAAAGGGGCCTGTGAATCTATCCGCTGGTGGATTAAAGACGGTGGGCGTGATTGCCGCCTGACCAAAGGCCAGAAGAACGGCTGCTATGGTCAGGTGGAACGTCGCGATCAGGAAAGCGCTCTGGCATGCTGGGGGATAGACCAGTGAAACTTAATCTTTTCCCAGTCGCGATTGTCATCATTGCTGGCCTGTCAGTCGCACTCGTTAAAAGCTGTTCAGACGCCAGCAGCCTGCAGAGTGATAACGACGTACTGAGAAGTGACAACACTTTGCAGGGGCAGGTGATCGCCACTCAGGCATTCAACTTCAATCGGTTCAATCAGGTGGCAGAGCATGCCAACAGGCTTAACTCCATGATTGACACCAGCACCGAAGAAACCGTAATCGAATACCGGGAGATTCTCCGCCGTGAAAAGACCTGTGATCTGCCTGTTCCTGCTGATATCGCTGGTGGGCTGCTCGAATACGCGCACCGTTTACGTGCCAGCGCCATGCACACCGATACCAACAGACCTGACGCAGCCGATGATCGTTCCGCTGCCGCCAGCTCAATGACGTACTGCCAGGCTGTTTTGTGGATTAAGCCGCTGCTGGCCGTCATTGAGAAGGGCAACAATAACTTCGCGGGTATTCGTGAAATAGAGAAAACCAGAGCCTCGCAATAGCGGGGCTTTTTTATGCGCATCGCACGCGCACATCACAGAAAGTCTTTCAGCTGTGAGCCTGGGCAAACCGTTAACTTTCGGCGGCTTTGCCGTGCGACAGGCTCACGTCTAAAAGGAAATAAATCATGGGTCAGAAAATCATTACTTTGTCCGGCGCTGCGACGGATGTTCTGTATTCGCTGTTTTTCCGTGGCGCGCTTCAGCCTGGTGACCTGCCAGCTAAATCAGGTGCTGCTGAGCTCCGAGAGTTGGGATTCGCTGAAACACGCCATACCGCGACGGAGTATCAAAAGGAAAATTATTTCACCTTCCTGACTGCTGAAGGGCAGGAGTTTGCCATTAAGCATCTGGTAAATACGCGCTTTGGTGTTCCCGCTGGTGGTTACATTGGTGGCTCTGTAAATATTCAGTTTGGCCGTATTGAGACCGACCCACGAAAAGGTTATGCCATCAATATTGGCATCGGCCCAGAAATTAAGACCAGTGTGAAGCTATCCCCTGAAATGGAAAAAGCTATTTCTGATGCTGTGTCAGCCGAACTGAAAAAGAATCTTAAGCCCGGTGTCACAATCTGGGATTGCTTACGGCGTGGAATCTGACGGGAGGTTTTATGAAGGTCACTATTGATGGTGTCCAATATGCTCCCGCCATCGCCCATTCATCACGCATCGGCATAGCCATTACTACCCACAACCGGCCGCAAGTTTTAAAGCGCGCCATTGAGCAGCACCAGAAGCATCTGCCAGCCGGAGCGCTGGTGGTTGTTATCGATGATGGTTCAAAACCAATAGCGGCAGTACCCGAAGGCGTGCAGCTGCTTCGCCATGATGAATCACTCGGAATCGTTGCCTCGAAGAACGCCAGCCTTGCTGCTCTGATGGCCGTCGGGTGTGAGCATTTATTTTTATGGGATGACGATGCCTGGCCGACTGCCGACAACTGGCACCTTCCTTACATCGAATCCCCTGAGCCGCACCTGGCTTATCAGTTCCTCGATCTGGCTGGTCAGCACAAGCTGAACGATATTGCGGTGCTTTATCGTGACGATCAGCATGTGGCGTATACCGGGCAACGCGGCGTGATGCTGTACTACCACCGCAGCGCCATCGAGAAGGTGGGCGGATTCGATCCGGTTTATGGTCGCGGCATGTACGAACACAGCGATCTCGCCCTGCGGATTCATAACGCTGGCCTCACGACGTGGGCTTACGCTGATGTCGTCGGTTCAGAAAAGCTGATTCATTCTCTTGATGAGAATGAGGCCGTAGAGCGTTCGGTACCAAAACCAGACCGACAGGCGCTGGTGGAACGTAACGTTAAAATCCACAACGAACGGCGTGATGCCGGGTTTACCGGTTATGTGGAGTACCGGCGACAACGCGACGTGGTTATCACTACGTTACTGACTAGCCAGCCCGACCCGCAGCGCGGTACGAAAATGACCGCCTCTCCTGACATGCTGGCTAAATGGGCGTCCTCGCTTCGGAATTGTGGACGTATTGCGCTGGTGGATGAGCTGCAGACGGCACCGGCAGACATTGAGCTGTATCGCGTCGCTGACGTGAAGATGAATGTCTACTTCCGGCGCTGGCTGCACATCTGGCAGCACCTGCGAGATCATCCTGAATACCGGTTCGTCTGGTGTACCGATGGAACCGATGTCGAAATGCTTCGCGCACCGTGGGAAGAAATGCAGCCCGGTAATGTTTATGTCGGTTCAGAACCGAAGACATACGCCGACTCTTGGGCAAAGCAGAATCATCCAGAGCGTATCTATCAGGAGTTCATCGAAGCGCACCGCAACGATGTGATGCTAAACGCTGGTCTGCTGGGTGGCACCCGCGCTGATGTAATGGCGTTCGCTCATGGCATCATCCGTCTTTACTACCGGATCGAAAGTTATCGTTTCTGGAAGAAAGAACAGGCTGGCGCCGCGGTGGGTGACATGCTGGCGTTCGGTATTGTCGCGCAGTCATTCGCTGACAGGCTGGTCACCGGCCCTCTGGTACATACCGTTTTCAAAACTGATGGTATCGGTAAGGAGGCCGCATGGTGGAAACACAAGTGAAGTTTGTTGTGGTTGGCCATCACTCTCGAATAGGTCATGCGCAACGACTTGCCGCGCTGCTGGATGCTCATCTGCTTATTGATGACGGTAACCTCGGCGCGAACTGGAATCATCGTCGCGCTATCGAATGGGCTGCTGAGCAACCTTGCCGGGTAGTGGTGTTGGAAGACGACGCGCTTCCTGTGCAGGGCTTCACCGATAAGATAACTGAATGGCTGGCGCGCTTCCCTGACGACATGCTGAGCTTTTATCTCGGTACCGGCCGACCGCCGCAGTATCAGAAAGAGATTGCCGGAATGCTGGTGGAATCAGACAGAGTAAACGCTGATTACCTTGTTCTTAGCAAACTGATTCACGGCGTATGTTATAGCCCTCCTCAGGGCAGGTTGGCGCGCATGCTCAGCACATGGAATAAAACGCTGGCAGCTGATTACGCCGTCGGTGAGGCATTCGGTGGCCGGGTGATTTATCCGTGTTACTCGCTGGTGGATCACGCTGACCTCCCGACGGTTGAGCGTCACCCTGACAACGAGCCGAGGACGGAACGCCGCCGCGCATGGAGACTGGCATAAGCTGTTGTTTATCCCATTCCTCCTCACTTTGAGCACTGTCATGCATGGAGACTGTCATGAACAAAGAGCCTCGCGTATATGGCAGCCGATGGGATAAGGCCCGCCTGCGTTTCCTGCAGCAGCACCCACTATGTGTGATGTGCGAGCAGCAGGGGCGAATTACCCCAGCAACGGTGGTTGACCATATCGAGCCCCACAAACTCAAAGATGCGCTTAAGTCAGGTAACCCGCTGGCCATATCGAAAGCACAGCTCCTGTTCTGGAGTAAAGAGAACTGGCAACCACTGTGCAAAGCGCATCATGACTCAACGAAACAGAGAATGGAGAAGAGCGGCGCGGTAATAGGCTGTGATGCCAACGGCTACCCGCTCGATCCTGCGTCTCACTGGAGCACTTAATGAAAGACCTCAGCATTGAATACCGCGATGGAAAATTCGTTCGCCTGGTGATTGATGGCGTGGAGATGAAGGACGTGACATCCATTCAGTTCTCGCACGCTGTAGGGCAGGAGGTGCCGACAGTGACCGTCTCAGGGCATGTTGTCTCCGGGCGTGGGAAAGGCACTCAGAAACTCGAACAGGTAGACAAACATTCGGCATAGCGCGGCGGCGGCAAGTCGATTACCTATCATGTGAAATCATTTCAAATGCAACGATATCAAATGAGAATGAATCGCATCAGGGCAGGGGGGGGATCAAATCTTCAAAACCTTTGCCCCAAATGACCGCCGCCAAAGTTTGATTTTAACGCTAACCCGATTTTTTTAGTTTTAAGGTGTTGACATATGGCAGATAAACGAACCCGTTCCGACAGTTCGGCAGCAGCGGTTCAGGCCATGAAAAATGCAGCAGTGGACACCATCGATCCTCCGTCCCATGCAGGTTTGGAAAAAAAAGCCGAACCATTCTGGCATGACAATATCAGATCGAAAGCTCTGGACAGCTGGACGCCAGCCGACCTTCTGGCTGCCGTAGAACTGGCAAATAATCAGCTTTATATAACCGTTTTACGCAAGGATTTACGCAAAGAAGAGCGTAAACGCGGGGAGGTACGCGACGAAGGACTGATAAAAGACCTCCGCAAACAAATTGTTGAGCTACAGCGAACTATCCTGGCTCAGCGCCGTGATCTCCAAATCCATTCCCACGCAACCAATGGCGAAAGCCGCGACCAGAAGAAACGCAATCAGAATGATCGTGATGCACGAAATACCAAAGCTGAACATCAGGACCAGGACGATAATCTGATCGCCTTTCCCAAGCACGGATAAAAAACTATGACGCGAGGTGAGCGTGTAATAGCGTTCATTGAGCGCTTTTGCATCGTGCCGGAAGGTAAGCTTATCGGGCAGCCAATGCTGTTGGACCCCTTCCAGAAAGAATTCATCCTGGATCTTTACGACAATCCAGCCGGAACGGATATGGCGATCCTCAGCATCGCCCGAAAAAACGGTAAGACGGGTTTAATTGCCGGAATTCTGCTGGCTCATCTGGTGGGGCCAGAAGCGGTACAGAACACGCAGATTGTCAGCGGAGCACTTAGCCGGGAACAGGCTGCAATTGTTTTCAACCTCGCGGTGAAAATGGTTAACCTGAACCCCAAGCTGAAGGAGATTGTTCACATTACGCCTAGCGGCAAAAAGCTGATCGGCCTGCCGTGTAATGTCGAATACAAGGCTTTATCTGCTGAGGGTAAAACCACGCACGGCCTTTCACCGATTCTGGCGATTCTGGACGAAACAGGGCAGGTAAGAGGTCCTCAGGATGATTTTATCGATGCAATAACTACCGCTCAGGGGGCGCACGAAAACCCGTTGCTGATTGTAATCAGTACGCAGGCGGCAAACGATGCTGATCTGCTGAGTATCTGGATTGATGACGCGATCAAATCTAAAGACCCGCACATCGTATGCCACGTTTATGAAGCGCCAAAAGATGCCGATATCAGTAAACGTGAAACCTGGCTGGCTGCGAACCCGGCTCTGGGGACATTCAGGTCAGAAAAAGATATGGCACGCCAGGCCGAGAAAGCTGGCCGAATGCCAAGCTTCGAAAACACCTTCCGAAACCTAAACCTTAATCAGCGCGTGTCTACCGTATCGCCGTTTATCTCCCGCAGCGTGTGGGAACTGTGCGGTGGTAATCCACTAAACACACCGAGGAAGTGGTTTGCAGGTCTTGATCTGTCAGCCCGTAATGATTTAACAGCCCTTGTTATTGCTGGTGAGGCAGATGATGGTGTCTGGGATGTTTTCCCCTTCTTCTGGACACCTGAAAAGACTCTTGTAGAACGCACTAAAACGGATCGCGCCCCCTATGACGTTTGGGTAAGGGAGGGGCTTCTGCGCACCACACCAGGTGCTTCCGTGGATTACTCATTTGTCGTTGCGGATATCGCTGAAATTATCGGTGATTTTGACCTTACTGCGATGGCATTCGACCGCTGGCGCATTGACCAGTTCAGGAAAGAGGCCGATTCCATAGGTCTGAGCCTTCCGCTGATCGAGTTCGGTCAGGGCTTTAAGGATATGGGACCTGCAGTAGACACCCTTGAATCGTTGATGCTTAACGGCCGCGTGAGGCATGGCATGCACCCTGTATTAACGATGTGTGCCGTGAATGCGGTGGTGGTTAAAGATGCTGCAGGAAACCGCAAGCTTGATAAATCCAAAGCAACAGGCCGTATTGATGGCATGGTCGCAATGACAATGTCCGTTGGTGCTGCTAATGGGGAAGTTACCGAACAGGGTGGTGACTTCGAGGACTTCATTTTTCGACCGCTGAGCATGTGATGGAAGAACCTAAATACACGATTGACCTGCGAACCAATAACGGCTGGTGGGCGAAGCTGCAGTCCTGGTTTGTCGGCGGGCGTTTAGTCACCCCAAATCAGGGCTCACAGACGGGGCCTGTTTCAGCCCATGGTCACCTTGGCGATTCATCAATTAACGATGAACGCATACTGCAAATTTCTACGGTATGGCGCTGTGTGAGTCTGATTTCAACACTCACGGCATGCCTGCCGATGGATGTATTCGAAACCGATGAGAAAGACAACCGTAAAAAAGTTGATTTGAGCAACCCACTGGCGAGACTGCTGCGCTATTCACCTAACCAGTACATGACCGCCCAGGAATTCAGGGAGGCTATGACGATGCAGCTCTGTTTCTACGGTAACGCATATGCACTGGTGGACCGTAACAGTGCAGGAGATGTGATAAGCCTTCTCCCGCTTCAGTCAGCCAATATGGATGTAAAGCTTGTCGGTAAAAAAGTGGTTTATCGCTATCAGCGCGACAGCGAATACGCCAACTTTTCGCAGAAAGAAATTTTTCACCTGAAGGGCTTCGGTTTTACCGGGCTGGTCGGTCTGTCACCCATCGCTTTTGCCTGTAAATCGGCTGGCGTGGCGGTGGCGATGGAAGATCAGCAGCGAGATTTCTTTGCCAATGGTGCCAAGTCTCCGCAAATCCTCTCAACCGGCGAAAAAGTGCTAACTGAACAGCAGCGTTCGCAGGTCGAAGAGAATTTCAAAGAGATCGCTGGCGGCCCGGTAAAAAAACGCCTCTGGATTCTGGAAGCGGGATTTTCCACATCGGCAATTGGCGTAACACCGCAGGATGCTGAAATGATGGCGTCCCGAAAATTCCAGGTTAGCGAACTGGCGCGCTTCTTTGGCGTGCCGCCTCATCTTGTAGGCGACGTTGAGAAGTCAACGAGCTGGGGCTCCGGCATCGAGCAACAAAACCTCGGCTTCCTGCAGTACACGCTGCAGCCCTATATCTCCCGGTGGGAAAACAGCATTCAGCGATGGCTAATTCCGTCTAAGGATGTTGGCCGCATTCATGCTGAGCACAATCTTGATGGTCTTCTGAGGGGCGATTCTGCTTCCCGCGCTGCCTTTATGAAGGCAATGGGAGAGTCCGGGCTCCGAACCATCAACGAGATGCGCCGGACAGACAACATGCCGCCATTACCAGGTGGCGATGTGGCGATGCGACAGAAGCAGTACGTGCCAATAACCGACTTAGGAACCAACAAAAAGCCCCGTAATGACGGGGCTTAATTTTTATGGGGGCCGTGATGCCTGAAATCGTAAAAACGCTGTCTTTCGACGAGACAGAAATCAAATTCACCGGTGACGGGAAGCAGGGGATTTTCGAAGGTTACGCCTCGGTTTTCAATAACACCGATTCAGATGGCGACATCATTCTGCCTGGGGCGTTTAAAAACGCACTGGCAAACCAGACCCGAAAAGTGGCGATGTTTTTCAACCACAGGACGTGGGAACTGCCGGTAGGTAAATGGGACAACCTGGCAGAAGACCAAAAAGGACTGTATGTGCGCGGTCAACTGACGCCAGGGCACAGCGGGGCCACCGACCTGAAAGCTGCAATGCAGCACGGTACGGTTGAGGGGATGTCAGTTGGCTTTTCGGTTGCAAAAGATGATTACACCATCATTCCCACCGGCCGCATTTTCAAGAATGTCCAGGCACTGCGCGAAATAAGCGTTTGCACCTTCCCGGCCAACGAACAGGCTGGCATTGCAGCCATGAAAAGCGTCGATGGCATTGAAACGATCCGTGATGTGGAGAACTGGCTGAGGGATTCAGTCGGCCTCACCAAATCACAGGCAGTTGGGTTAATAGCCCGGTTTAAGTCAGCGATTCGGAGCGAGTCCGAGGGCGGCGGAAACGAAGAACAAATCAAAGCTCTGCTTCAGAGCATCCAATCTTTCCCTTCTAACTTAGGAAAATAATTATGTCTGAACTCGCTCTCATTCAAAAAGCTATTGAAGAATCCCAGCAGAAAATGTCCCAGCTTTTCGATGCACAGAAAGCAGAAATCGAAAGCACGGGTAAGGTTTCCAAACAACTGCAGGAAGACCTGGCGAAAGTACAGGAAGAGCTGTCCAAATCAGGTACCCGTCTCTTCGATCTGGAACAGAAACTGGCATCCGGTGCTGAGAATCCGGGTGAGAAGAAATCCTTCTCTGAACGAGCTGCTGATGAACTCATTAAGTCATGGGATGGTAAACAGGGCACCTTTGACGCGAAGACGTTCAACAAATCGCTCGGCAGTGACGCTGATTCTGCTGGCGCACTGATCCAGCCGATGCAGATCCCTGGCATCATCATGCCTGGTTTGCGCCGCCTGACTATCCGCGATCTTCTGGCTCAGGGTCGCATCTCAAGCAACGCTCTGGAGTACGTGCGTGAAGAGGTGTTTACCAATAACGCCGACGTGGTGGCCGAGAAAGCGCTGAAGCCTGAATCGGATATCACCTTCAGCAAGCAGACCGCAAACGTGAAGACCATCGCCCACTGGGTACAGGCGTCACGTCAGGTGATGGATGATGCACCAATGCTGCAGTCATACGTCAACGGTCGTCTGATGTATGGTCTGGCGCTGAAGGAAGAAAATCAGCTGCTGAACGGCGACGGCACCGGGGATAACCTGGAAGGCCTGAACAAAGTGGCAACTGCCTATGACACCTCGCTGAATGTTTCAGGTGACACCCGCGCAGATATTATCGCTCATGCAATTTACCAGGTGACCGAGTCTGAGTTTAGTGCTTCCGGTATCGTCCTGAACCCACGCGACTGGCACAACATCGCGCTGCTGAAAGACAACGAAGGCCGCTATATCTTCGGCGGTCCTCAGGCGTTTACCAGCAACATCATGTGGGGTCTGCCAGTAGTTCCGACTAAGGCACAGGCCGCCGGTACCTTTACGGTGGGTGGTTTCGATATGGCCTCTCAGGTATGGGATCGCATGGATTCCACCGTGGAAGTCAGCCGTGAAGACCGCGATAACTTCGTAAAAAACATGCTGACCATCCTGTGCGAAGAGCGCCTGGCGCTGGCGCACTATCGCCCGGCGGCAATCATCAAGGGCACTTTCTCTTCTGGCTCATGATGGAGGGGGCGGGGAAACCCGCCCTTTTAACGTATGGCGATAGATGTTCTCGATGTAATTGGCCTCAGTCTGTTTAAACAGCAGATTGAGTTTGAGGAAAACGACAGGGACGAGCTGATCACGCTGTACGCCCAGGCCGCTTTTGATTACTGCATACGCTGGTGCGATGAACCGGCATGGAAGGTTGCTGCTGATATTCCTGCAGCCGTTAAGGGCGCCGTTCTCCTTGTTTTTGCTGACATGTTTGAACACCGGACCGCGCAAAGCGAAGTGCAGCTTTATGAAAACGCTGCAGCTGAACGCATGATGTTCATTCATCGCAACTGGCGCGGTAAATCTGAACCAGAGGAGGGCTCCTGATGGAACCTGGACGATTCCGGCACAGGGTAAAGATTCTCACCTTTACAACGTCGCGTGATCCTTCTGGTCAGCCGGTGGAGACTTGGACTGGCGGTAACTCGGTTCCGGCGGAGGTAAAGGGGATTAATGGTAGAGAGCAAATGTCAGGTGGCGCTGAAACGGCACAGGCAACCATTCGCGTTTGGATGCGCTTCAGGTCAGATGTTAACGCCTCTTCACGTCTCGAAGTCCTGAGCGGCCCCTACAAAGGGCAGGTGCTTAATATCATCGGTCCCCCTATAGCAAACGCCACAGGCACCCGCCTGGAAATCCTTTGTAAAACGGGGGCGGAAAAATGATTGAAACGAGCCTCGATTTTTCCGGGTTGAATGACATAGCAAAAGACCTGGAGTTACTTAGCCGCGCTGAAAACAACAAGGTTTTGCGTGATGCCACGCGCGCCGGGGCAGAAGTTCTAAAGGAAGAAGTGATCGCACGCGCTCCTGAGAGAACTGGAAAGCTGAAGAAAAACGTGGTCGTTTTGACTCAGCGCTCACGCCGCCGTGGCGAAATTACTTCCGGCGTACATATCCGTGGCCGCAACATGCGAACCGGTAATAGTGACAACACCATGAAAGCCAGCGATCCGCGAAATGCGTTTTACTGGCGGTTTGTTGAGATGGGGACAGTAAATATGCCGCCTCATCCGTTTGTGCGACCCGCGTTCGATGTTCGCCAGGAGCTGGCGACGGAGGTCGCGATCAGGCGAATGAACCAGGCGATAGATGAGGCATTAAGCAAATGACGGAAGACGATCTCTATCCTCTGCTTGCACCTCTGGCCGGAGGGCAGGTTTATCCCTACGTTGCACCGCTTGGCAGTGACGGGAAACCTTCAATTTCACCGCCGTGGGTAATCTTCTCGATCATAACTGATGTGGCCGCTGACGTTCTCTGCGGCCAGGCAGAGTCTTCTGTTTCGGTGCAGGTCGATGTCTATTCCAGCACCATCACTGAAGCGCGCACGATCAGGAATATGGCACTGGATGCTTTGCAGGTACTGAGGCCTGCAAATGTTGTTAAAACACCAGCTTATGAGCCTGATCTGCGCTATCACCGGGCCACGCTCGAATTTCAGGTCACCGTCTGACCAGACCTAAACCATACCACCCGCTCCGGCGGGTTTTTTATTTCAGGAGACAGTTATGTCCTCACTTTATGAAAAATCACAGGGTACGAAGATTCAGATCACTTCTGTCCCGGCAACGCCAGAAACGGTCGGTTCTGCAACCTATCTGGATTTGCAGTGCACCATTAAAGAGGTGAATTTCACTGGCGGTCAGAAACAGGATATCGACGTCACGACCCTGTGTTCTACGGAACAGGAAAACATTAACGGCCTGGGCGCTCAGTCAGAAATCTCTCTGTCAGGTAACTTTTACTCAAACCCTGCACAGGATGCCCTGCGTGATGCGTATGACAATGACACCACATACGGTTTCAAAATCATTTTCCCTTCTGGGATCGGCTTCCAGTTCCTGTCTGAAGTTCGCCAGCACACCTGGTCATCAGGTACAAACAGCGTCGTGGCCGCCACATTCTCGCTGCGTCTGAAGGGCAAGCCCCAGAAAATTGATCCGGGTTCATAAGGAGTAACCGATGAAATCTATTAAGGAGCTCGCGCTGTCGCGTCAGTCCGCATTCCGCCATGTTACTGTTGAAGTGCCGGAATGGGATGGAGTAAAGATTATGCTCAGGGAACCATCAGCAGAAGCATGGTTGCACTGGCAGGACGTGATTAAACCGGGTGATACTGATGGTGAGTTGTCCGTGTCAGAACGTGCGCACCGCAATCTTCGCGCCGATGTCACACTGTTTATTGACGTTTTGTTTGACGAACAGGGTGAACCGGTATTCAGCAAAAATGATTTTGCCGATGTCGAAGCGGTGTATGGTCCTGTTCATGCGCGGTTGCTGCGCCAGGCTCTTAATCTGACTACTGACCCTAAGGAAGCTGAGGGAAAGTAGCACAGCCCGGCATGCGGTTTCTGATGTCGCTTGCGCTCCGCATGGGGCGCACGCTATCAGAGCTACGGGATATCATGTCTGCCAGTGAGCTCAGGCTCTGGGCTGAATTTGATAAACATAGCCCAATAGGTGATATCCGGGGTGACATTCAGGCGGCACAAATTGCAACGGCTGTGTTTAATGCTCAGGGCGCAAAAGCCACGATGAGTGACATGCTGCTGCGCTGGCAGCGTGATCCTGATGAAGAAGGTGCAGACCCGTTTGCCGGGCTTGAGGCGGCGCTAACTGCAGCGACACAATAAACGCTTCACTTATCTGTGATGTGGCGATACGCTCTTTCTTTAATAAAAGGAGGAGTCATGGAACCATTGGTAGTAGTTTTTGGAATATTCGGGTGGCTGATAAATCTAATTGTGATTTTTTATTTATTACGATTTAGCACAAGGGCAAATGAACAAGTTGAAGCTCTTAAAGAAATAAATAAAAAACAAGATGCACAAATAGATTTATTAATACAGGTTGCTCACCAAAAGAAAGACGGTTTATAACTCAAGACCCGCTGGTTAAGCGGGTTTTTTTATGGGTAAAAATATGGCGACGCTGCGCGAACTGATTATCAAAATATCTGCAAACTCTCAGTCATTCCAGTCAGAAATTGCCAGAGCCTCAAGAATGGGGAATGATTATTATAGGGTAATGCAGACTGGTGGGCGTCAGGCCGCTGCTGCGTCTCGGGAGACACAGCGAGCACTGGCGGAGGTAACGAATCAGATAAATACTGCAAAGGCGTCGGCTCTAGGAATGGCAGGGGCATTCGCTGGAGCATTTGCCACGGGGCATCTAATATCCTTGGCCGATGAATGGAGCTCTGTTAACGCTCGTTTAAAGCAGGCTTCCCAGTCGTCTGAAGATTTTACTGAGTCACAGCGCTCCTTGATGGAAATCAGCCAACGAACCGGAACCGCCTTTTCTGATAATGCGAGCCTGTTTGCTCGATCCGCTGCATCTATGCGTGAATATGGATACAGTTCACAGCAAGTATTGGATGTAACAGAGGCCATTTCTACTGGGCTGAAGCTTTCAGGCGCCAGCACCTCTGAAGCAAGTTCTGTTATCACCCAGTTTAGTCAGGCATTAGCACAGGGCGTGCTGCGTGGTGAGGAATTCAACTCGGTAAACGAAAACGGTGATAGGGTTATCCGTGCCCTAGCCGCAGGTATGGGAGTTGCCCGAAAAGATCTGAAGGCAATGGCCGATCAGGGAATGCTAACTGCGGATAAGGTTGTCCCAGCCCTGATAAGCCAACTCGGTACTATGCGCGGTGAATTCGAGGCAATGCCGCAAACCGTATCTGCAGCCACGACGAAAATTGAAAATGCTTTCATGGCCTGGGTTGGTGGGGCGAATGAGGCTACCGGTGCGACAAGTACTCTTGTTGCTGTAATGAATACGGTTTCAGACAATATCGATACTGTTGCTACGGCCGCTGGAGCTCTGGCAGCTATAGGTGGAGCTCGCTATCTTGGAGGTATGTTCGGCGATCTTGGCACCCAGACGGCGCAATTAATTGATGCCAGAAAAAACGAAATTGCGCTCGCAGCTGCAAGGGCCGAATCTGCTACCCAATCACAGCGAAAGGCAGCTGCGGATGCAATTGCTGCAGAGCGTGCGTATCAACTTTCTTTATCTGAACTGGAACTTGCGAAAAACACAAACGCAGAAGCAACAGCTACACAGAATGCTATCGCCAAACGCCGCGCTATGATTGCAGCTAATGCTGCTCTCGTTCAGTCAAATAGAGCAGTTTCTGCATCGCAAGAAGCACTCAACCGTGCAACATCTGTAATGAATTTGTTCAAATCTGGCGCAACGGGACTTTTGTCGTTAGTTGGTGGTTTACCTGGAATTTTAATGCTGGGAGCTGGCGCGTGGTACACAATGTATCAACGGCAAGAGCAAGCCAGAGAATCTGCAATCCAATATGCTGACACTATCGAACAGGTTCGCGATAATCTGAAATCAATGTCTCAGACGCAAATATCCGCCAACCTCGGTCAAGCGAATATTTCACTGGACGCTCAGAATATTGCAATTGAACAGCAGAAACAGAAAGTATCTGAATTATCCAATCAACTTTATAACGCTAAATTAGCAGCTAATTCAGCTTCAGAGGGAACATGGCTGTATAACGACGCGATAGAGAAAGCGGCAGACTTTGCTTCAGAACTAGCGGTTGAAGAAGGTCGACTTGAGCAAATGCTCAACAAAAGGAAGCAAACTCAACAGTTAATTAACGACATAACTGATCAGGCCATAAACAAAACGGTAGAAATGGCTGGTGCTGTGAGTTCTCTTACAGAGATGTATGACCGTTTGAATAAAGTAACCAGACAGTCTACATCCGCAGCTCCTCCCAAATATGCTGGGCCAGTACTTCCTGCGCTTGATACAAAGCAAGAACAAGCCATGGAGAAAGCTCAGAGACAGGCTGAGCTGGCTGGACTGCAAGGGATTGAAAGGGCTAGAAGGCAGGCTGAGTTTGAGGCTGCAGACCTTAATCTTCCTGCCGGACAATATGAAAAATATATAAATCTTGCAGTGGAGGGGGAGAGAAAACTTCAGCAGCTCCGTGATAACAATAAAAAACCGCGTGGTAAATCTGACGCTGAAAAAACTGTCGATACGTATGACAAGTTGATCAAACAGCAGAAAGAGCAGCTTGCTCTGGCTGGTCAAAATACCGAACTGGCAAAACTGAAATACCAGGTTAGCCAGGGCGAACTGGCGACGCTGACAGAATCCCAGAAACAGACCCTGTTGCAGAATGCCGCGCTTATTGATCAGCAGAAAATTCGTGAGCAACTGGCAGCATATGAAGCAAACCTTGCTGATGCCAATGCCAGCTCGCGTGCATCAAACCAGGCTGAGCTTACTGGATACGGGCAGGGGAGCCGTACGCGTGAGCGTATGCAGGAAATGCTGCGTATCAGGGAGGAATTTCAGCAGAAAAACGTTGACCTTCAGCGCCAGTTTCAGTCCGGTGATATCTCTGAGAAACTGTATCGCCAGGAGCTGGCACTGAATAAACGTTATCTCGATGAACGCTTACGCGATCAGGAGGGTTTCTACGCTGCGTCTGATGCCCAAAGAAGTGACTGGGCTGCTGGGATGCGGGAGGGTTTTGCTAACTGGGTAGATACTGCTTCCGATTATGCCTCACAGTCAGCAGACCTGGTGAACAATACCATGTCTGGGCTGGTGGGGAATATTTCTGAAGCGCTGGCCGGTAACAAAGTTGACTGGGAGGACTGGTCAAAATCGGTACTGGCATCCATGCAGAAAATTATCCTTAACGCGATGATCGTCAATTCGCTGCAGTCTTCTATGGGCGGTGGAGGATTCCTGGGCGGATTGTTTGGCGGCTCTGCTGGCGGGTCCACACCGTCTGGTTCTTACAACTCGGCGGCATCAGGTCTTCAGCTCAACGCTAAGGGGGGCGCTTACGCTTCCGCCAGCCTCAGTGCTTACAGTAACAGCATTGTCAGATCACCGACATACTTTGCTTTTGCGAAAGGCGCTGGGCTGATGGGGGAGGCTGGCCCGGAAGCCATCATGCCACTCACACGCTCTGCGGATGGTTCGCTCGGTGTTCGGGTAACCGGGGCGCAAACCTCACCAGCGGGAAGTGGTGAAATAAATATTACCCAGCATTTCACCATTTCCGGTAATGGCGACGCCGCGCTCAAACAGGCAATGGAAGAAGCGGCAGCACGGGGGGCAAGAGACGGTGCGAAGCTGGCGAGGCAGGAAACGTTAAAGGATTTCCAGACGAATGGACCGGCCAGGAGAATGCTAAACGTTTAAGTAAGGAGTAACTATGGCTGCGCTTGAATGGCCTGCAGATGTATGTCCGGCGTCGCTGACGTGGCGGCCGGAAAGTAATACCAAAACCTTTCGTTCCCCCTTTAACGGCGCTTCCCAGACCGTTCGCTTTCCCGGTACCCGCTGGATTTGCTCCCTGACGTTTAACAATCTCACCGATGAAAAATCCCGGCGCATAGATGCGCTGGTGGCCTCGCTCGATGGTGAATATGGAAGGGTAAAAATTCGTGACTGGGGCCGGGATGGCAGAGCGCCAGCCGGGAATCCGGTTGTTCAGGACGCTAACCAGACTGGCATGCAGCTGAGCAGCAAGGGCTGGACGCCCGGCAAGCTTGTGCTGCGCACCGGGGATTACCTCACCGTTAACGATGAGTTGAAAATGGTTACGGCTGATGTGACCAGCACATCAACTGGTACCGCAATCATTCCGATTGCACCGATGCTGCGTACCTCTCCGCCGGTTAACGGCAAAATTGAGGTGGCTAACCCCTACGGTATTTTTAAGCTGAAGGATAACCAGCAGGGCGCGGGGAACCGTATTCCGGGCGTTTTCACCAGCTACACACTGGAGTTTGAGGAGGCGTTTTAATGCTGTATTCCCCATTTTCTGATTCGATGATTACCTGGCTCTCCCGCGACAGGGTTACTGCAGTGCTGGCGGCAAATGTCCAGTTTGAGTCAGGTACGGCTTACGTTCACTCCGGCACCGGCACACTGGTGCTGGGTGGATTTGTCTATTACGGCATGGGAACGCTGGGCGCTATTGATGACGTGAGCGAAACCAACACGACAAGCCCGACGCAACTGAAAATGACTCTGTCCGGCCTGGATATGTCCCTGTTTGCCAAAACGCTTAACGAGCGCTGTGTCGGGAAACCGGCGGAACTGTATCTGGTGGCTATGGACGACAACGGCGTTGTTCAGGTTGCTGACCTGATTTTTAAGGGGCGGGTATCCGGTACCGGCGCGACGTCGGGGGAAACCAACGCCCTGCAGTACACCGTCAGTAATATTTTTGAGGACTGGCAGCGACCTTTCCCGGATCGCTATACCGATGAATCCCACCAGGCAGCCCAGCCGGGCGACCGTATATTTCGCTACGTCGCTCAAATGGCAGAACGTTCAATTTACTGGGGCAGTAAAAAAGATGCGCCAGGATTTACCTATTCGTGAGGAAGCATGAAGCATCCAGACTGGCATAACAGATTAATCGCCGTGATAAGGGCCGCTGAAAAGCGGCCTTTTTTATGGGGCGAACATGACTGCTGCCTGTTTGCAGCTGACTGCGCAGAAGCGATGACCGGGGAGAATTTTGCTGACGGCTGGCGCGGGACGTATGACAGCGAAACAGGGGCGAAAAAAGCGCTGCTGCGCGGTGGCGGTTCGCTTGAAAAGGTTCTGGCTAAATATCTTGATGAAGTACCTGTGAAGATGGCTCAGCGCGGCGATATCGCGGTTGTAGAAAACGCCGGTACCCGATGCGCCGGAGTGATTTACGGCGGCGCTGTATGGGTGCCGGGTGAGGCAGGTCTGGTTTGCCTGCGCGTCAAACCAATGAGTACATGGAGGGTTCGCTGATGCCTGCAGCTATTCCTATCATTGCGACTGTCGCCGCTGGCGCTGCAGCTGCCAATGGTGCCTACGCAATAGCAATGGCCATCACCATCGCTGCGCAGGTGGCCACGCAGATGATGACCAAAAAACCGTCTCTTGGTTCTTATCGGGACACATCCGAAAGGAAGCAGGTTTTGCGCGCTGCGGCCAGTCCAAAAACGGTGGTTTATGGAAGGACTGTGTCTGCTGGCACCCTGTTTTTCTCTGAAGAACAGCCCGGCAATCAGACGGATGGCGAATGGCTTCACCTGGCTATCACTCTGGCGGGGCATCCGCTGTCTGGTGTGGGGACCATCTACCTCGGTGATGATGATATCGGTTCATACCCCGACAACGCGACGTATGAGGTTCATAACGATCGTCAGACGGCCGACCCGTTTATGCTGAAAAACTGCCCGTCATGGAAAGATGACATGATCGGCAAGGGGATTTCCTGGCTTCGCGTGTCGCTGAAGTTCAACGCTGAAAAATTTCCGTCCGGTATTCCGAATATCAAAGTGGAGAAGACAGGGCGCAAGGTCTATGACCCGCGCACCGGCCGCACGGAATACAGCAATAACCTGGCACTTTGCGTGCTGGATTACTACCGCAATTATTTGAAAGTTCCTGACGCTGATCTGAACTGGGATCAGTTTCAGGAAGCCGCCAATATCTGCGACGAAACGGTAACTAACGGCGACGGTACGTCTGAAAAACGTTACACCCTCAACGGGGAATTTGATCTCAGTGAAAACAAGGCCAGCATTCTTGAAGCGATGCTGGCGGCGGGTGCCGCTGAGCCAACATACATCGCCGGTAAGCACGGAATTTTGGTTGGCGCGTATTACGGCCCGGCGACGGAAGTGATCACTGAAAGCCAGCTGGCTGGTGACATCGAAATCATGCCGGAAGTGTCCCAGTCTGAGCGCGTTAACACCATTAACGGAACGTTTATCGACCCGAAACAGACCTATGCTGAGGCTGATTTTCCGGCTGTTTCTGTCAGTGAGTGGGTTGCAGAAGATGGCGTTGAAATATCGCAGGATATGAAACTTCGGTTTGTGACCAGTGAGTTTCAGGCCCAGCGCCTGGCGGATATTAAGCTGAAGCGCACCCGAATTTCGCGCACGATGAATCTCACGCTGAACCTGAGTGGCTACCGCTACCGACCGGGTATGTACGTGAAAGTAAACTTTCCGTCGCTCGGTATCGTTAATGTCGAAATGCGTGTCACTGACTGGAAATTTGGCGTTCAGAACGGCGTGCAGATCACCCTGAAACAGGAAACCGCTGACGTCTGGGGTGATGCGATTGGGAAACCGATTGAGCGCCCACCGTTTACGCAGCTGCCGCCGGGAGGCGTGGCACAACCGCAGAACCTGAAATACACCGTCGAGGAAATTGGACAGGTGGTGCAGGGCGTGCTGTCCTGGCAGAACATCGGGCAGTTTGTTTATAACAAGGTCGTGATCCGCAAAGCGGGTCAGACGGTGCTCTCTGTTCAGGTACCGGGTTCATTCACCAGGCTGACAGGGCTTGTTCAGGCTACCTACACAGCTCATGTCACTGCGGTAAATCAGATGGGGGCAGAGTCGCCGGAGGCATATCTCGAATTCAGCATTCAGGCACCGCCTCCGCCGTCAAGGGTCGATATTGAGCAGAGTTACTTTGCCATTACGCTTTACCCGCGGCTGGCAGCAGTGACGAACGTCTCAACGCAGTTTGATTTCTGGACGTCCGGCGAAACCAGACTACCGAATACCAGCACACCCACTGTTGAAGGTGGAGCAACGCGAGCCGGTGTCGGTACCACCTGGAGCAGCCACGGTCTGAAGAACGGTCACACCTATTACTGGTATGTCCGCACCATTAACGCTTTCGGAACATCTGCATTCGTGGAAGTGGCCGCGCTGTGTCAGACCGACACATCAGACCTGATTGACGTCATTGACGAGGCTGTCAGGAATTCTGACGCCATGAAAAACGTTGAGAAGGGTGTCGATACCAACCTTGAAGGTATTTTGCAGAATGCGCTGGCTAACAAAGGCACTGTGGATCGCCAGTTCCAGCAACTGGGGGTGGTTAATGCTGAAATTCTGACGGTACGAACCACCATCGCCACGGTAGACCAGGCTCTTGCACAGCTCACAACGAGCGTTAAGGCTCAGTTTGGAGAGGTCAATTCCCAAATCCTTCAGCAGCAGACAGCTATCAGTGACAACGCAAAAGCTATTTCCTCACTTGATACCTATGTGCAGTCTCAGGTGGGCAGTCTGACGGCCGCCGTCAATCAGAAGCTGAACGCAGAGGTAACCAGTGATGGCAGCGCAAAAGCGTCGTATACGCTGAATCTGGGTATAGTCCGAAACGGGGTGAAGTACAACACCGGCTTTGGGATGTCCATCGAACCATCAGGAGGCTCATACAAATCGACAGTGGTATTTGCTGCTGATCAGTTCGGTATCTATTCAGGAAGCGATCCGGGTAACTATCAGGCTGCGTTCTTTGTTTTCAACGGCCAGGTATTTATTCGCGACGCGATGATCCAGAACGGTAGCATCACGAATGCCAAAATCGGCAATTACATCCGATCAGAAGACTATGTTTCAGGGCCGACAGGGGCGGGGTGGAACATAGATAAAAACGGTAACTGTGAATTCCACGGTAAGTTTTATGCTACCAGCGGTAATTTTGCCTTCAACGGGACCAATAACACGGTCGTCATCAACAACAACGGTATTACCGTCAATATCCCTGGCGGTGGCCGTATCGTCGTTGGCTCATGGTGATTTATGCCTTCAGGACTTTTAATCGATCTCAATGATGGCGGTAAGCCGATGGAAATCACCGCCGGATTACGCTGCCCCACTTATGGCGGGGCGATTTCCGGCGGTATCGGGAAAGTTAATACCGCGACGGTTGAGGGCTACGTTTCGGGTTCGAATGTTATTTTCATTCCCACCCAGACGGTAATCAGCGACGAGGGGATATTCAAACTGGACAGCATCAGTATTTCCGGCGCGAACGTCACGCAAAACTGGAGCGGTAATTCAAACCCAGGATTACCCAATCCACAGCGCGTGGCGTTCTCCGGCACGCTGTGGCAGATACTGCCCGTAAGCCAGAACTCAAACGTTGGCCTCCTCGTTCAGAACAGCACCGACTTTACGGCGATTACAACGGCGTCGAGGGTTGGGTACTGCATTTATAAAGCCAGGGTAACCGTCGGTACGTCAGGCTGGGTCACTCCGACCATTGCAGGGTTTGATCGCAGCAAATACCTGGTCTGCTGTAAGTGGAACAGCCCCTACACGCTGGACTATGACGGAAACCGGCTGCTGTTTCTTAACGACGGGTCAAACACGGAAGATCAGCCCATGAGTGGCACTGTTGATGTGGTCATATTCGCAGGTGGCGTTTCGCCGGTGGCCGCGAATCCCGGATTCAATATCTATAACGCGGCAGGCCAATGCACGTTCTCAACGGCGAGAAGGCCATTTGTTTATCTCGGCACAAATTTTGTGCCATCCGCAACAGCGCAGACCGTCCCCGGTGGTGGATATGTGCCGGTAGGCCGTTTTGGTCTGCGCGTTCCCAGCTATGGCGGTGGTCGCATTTACCACTATCACTATGGCCTGGTTATGCAGAACGGCACACTGAGGGCAGGGAGAGGGCTGTATGTCGGCTGGTCTGACAGGCAGCTCGCGAACGCCGGGGTTACGCCGATCTCGTTACCCGTTATCCCCGATATGTACGTCTGAATCTTTACAGTCTTAACACCAACCTCGCTCCGGCGGGGTTTTTTATTGCCTCAAAGGAGCATCTATGTCCGCAGGAACACTGACACTGACCAATAACTCTGCAGCAGTCACCGGCAGTGGCACCGCCTTTACCACCGAAGTGGCCGCCGGAGATTTTATTGTTGTGACCGTCGGCGGTATTCCCTACACGCTGGCGATCAAAACAGTGAACAGTAATACCTCACTGACGCTGGTCAGCAACTATACCGGCCCCACTCAGGCAGGGGCTGCATGGTATGCCGTACCGCGAGTGGCAATGAACCTGGTCACTGCGGCGCTGGTGGCCCAGAGCGCAGAAGCCCTGCGTGGGCTCAATTACGACAAACAAAACTGGCAGAGCATTTTCAGCGGGACAGGAAACGTTACGGTGACCCTGCCAGATGGAAGCAGCTTTACAGGACCTGCCTGGAACAGCTTCACCAAGGCACTTAACGGCAAGGCCGACAAGGTAAGCGGGGCAGTACCAGTTAACCAGGGCGGGACCGGGGCGACGACTGCAGAAAGCGCTCGCTCAAACCTCGGTTT
>ERZ894206.474-NODE-474-length-32118-cov-52.108287_pt1 | contig 32118 bp, 28 predicted proteins | sample MGYA00380287_ERZ894206 | MGnify/ENA primary metagenome ERZ894206 (study PRJEB32331, sample SAMN06328483) | human gut metagenome | biome: human gut microbiome; feature: stool | host: Homo sapiens | collected 2013-04-12 ...
TTCACTTTATCATAGCTGGTAAATGCCGACGGATAGTCCTGCTTGGCAAACTGGATGTCACCCTCCAATTGGACATAAACCGGAAGCTCGTCAATGGCTATCGCTTTCCGTACCTCGCCCAGAGCTTTGTCGAGCGACCAATCCTTATAAACTTTCTCGGGCTTGCCCAATGCATAATTATAGATTATCTTGGCCCGGTTGTAATACACATCATCTTTCTTTGCAGCAACCTCCAAAGCCTTATCCATATCTGCGGCAACCTTATCCATGGAAACATCTTCACGGGACATGAACAGATGCTGGGAAGCACGGCGCAGATAACCGTCGGCACTGGCAGGATATTGTGCAATGAAATCATTCAGAGTCTCCATATACTTCTCCGGAGACAGTTGGGAAGAAGCCATGTAGAGGAATACCAAAGCCTGCTCTTCGGTATCGGGCAATGCCTTCTTGATACCGATGCCCTTCAATGACATATCTCCATAAGACAATGCGGAGATATTCTGCGACATGGCGAAATTGGCATCAATAGCATAGCAGATGGTAGCCGTGTCTTGTCCGGAGGACTTCTGCGCAAGGCCGAAGACCTGCCCGTCCACAGTCATCAGCGGACAACTCACCATCTTGTCCTTCAGACGCATATCGAGCGTATAATAGGAATAGTTGCCGGAAATCTTATCAGCTTCCTTTACTTTCCCGGCAGTGTAGGAACGGTCTTTCTGGGTGGAATAAGGCAGCAGATATACATCCGCACCGGCAGCCGGAGCCACAGCAGCCAAAGTGAGTGCCGTGACTTTCTTTCCGGGGATACCGACACGGAACTTGACAACATCGTACATGTCATCGGCCCCCATAATGGCCTCCACCGGCATCTGTGTCCCGTCCGAGCTCATCACAACGGCGCGCTGGGCACCTTTGAACAAGGTGTAGTCAGAAAGCGCAACGCCATCTTCAGTGACAAAAAAGCCGTTTCCAGTATTCAGTATCTTATCGTTCTGGTCGTAGGTCACCACCGAAAAAACGGCACGTTTGGCTTTGTCTACCCACTTCGGGGCTTGTGCCACACTCCACTGAGCCAATAAACAGAGAGTGAGCATCAACAGCAATTTCTTTTTCATATCTTAGTTGGTTCTTTGTTTTACCGCTTCATAAATCAAAATGCCGGCTGCAACGGAAACATTGAGGGACTCGATGGTTCCCAACATGGGAATCTTCACCCACTCGTCACACAACGCCAGGTTGTCATAGGACACCCCCTTGTCTTCGGCACCCATAATGATGCACATCGGACCGGTATAGTCGGCTTTGGTATAGTCGTAATCGCCTTTCTCCGTGGCTGCCACGATATGGAAACCACTATTCTTGAGGAATTGCAGGGTCTCTTTCAAGCTGTGTTCGCGGCAAACGGGCAAAGTGTGCAAGGCTCCTGCCGAGGTTTTCATGGCGTCTGCGTTGACTGATACACTGTTCCGTGCAGGGATAATCACGGCATCTACCGCCGCACACTCGCAAGTACGGGCAATGGCACCGAAATTGCGGACATCCGTGATGCCGTCGAGCATCACAAACAGAGGATTCTTGCCCTGCTCGAAAAGGAAAGGTACCAAGTCCTCCGTCTTCTGGTAAGTGACTGAAGAGATGAAGGCAATTACTCCCTGGTGATTCTTCCGCGTCACGCGGTTGATGCGTTCCACCGGAACGCGCTGTACCGGTATCAAAGTCCCTTTCAAGACAGCGAACAGCTCTTTTGACAAATCACTCTGAATGTCCTTCTTTACCAATATCTTGTCTATCTCTTTTCCTGCCTGAATGGCTTCTATCACGGCACGAACGCCGAAAATCATTTCACTGTTATCAACCATATATGGGTATTTACTATTTGACGATTTACTATTTACTATTTGATACTTCCAGCAATGCTCTGGCATTGTTCAGTGCGGCTTCGGTCAGCTTAGCACCACTCAGCATATGGGCTATTTCTTCCACACGTTCATCGTCGGTCAGACGACGGATGTGACTGTTTGTTTCCGTCTCGTTGTCCTGCTTGTACACCTTATAATGGGCGCATCCGCGGGCAGCAATCTGGGGCAGATGGGTGATACTGATTACCTGGCGGTCCTGCTCGCCCATCTCCTGCATGATATCCGCCATGCGGTCGGCTATCTCGCCGGAGACTCCGGTATCTATTTCGTCGAATACAATGGTAGGAAGCTTGACGGCACCGGCTATCATTGCTTTGATGGAGAGCATGACGCGGGCTATTTCACCACCCGAAGCAACGGAGGAGACGCTTTGCAATGCCCCGTTCTTATTCGCGGAAAACAAGAAGTTCACAGTATCCGCCCCGTGTATGCCCGGCTCTTTGCGGGCACCTATCTCTACCTGGAAACGGACATTGGGCATGCCCAACGGAACCAGCCGCGCAGCCATCTGCTTCTCCACTTCACGGGCAGCGGCAGTACGCGCCTTGGTGAGGACGGCAGCCTGCTTTTTCACCTTATTATATAAAGCGTCGCAACGCGCTTTCAGTTCCTCGATGTGCTCGTCGGACGAAGTGATAGCGGAGAGTTTGGCGGCGTATTCATCCGTCAACGCCAGAAGTTCACCGACAGTGGAAACGCGGTGCTTCTGTTGGAGCGTATAAATCAAGTTCAGACGTTCGTTCACTTCATCCAGACGTTCGGGGTTGAACTCTATTTCATCCTCCTTACCCGACACTTCCTGCGAAATATCCTTCAACTCGATATAAGTGCTTTCCATGCGTTCGGCAAGTTCCCCGGCAACCGGATAAACCCTCTGCAGGCCGAGCATCGTATTCAGGCATTCCTTCAGCCCGGACAACAAGCCTCCTTCGTCCGAGTAGAGCGTCTGCCCTACCCGATAGAGTCCGGCCTTTATCTCTTCCGCATGGCTCAGCGTATCTGCCTCTTGCTCCAGCTCCTCCTGCTCACCGGCAGACAAGTGTGCCTCTTCCAACTGTTCCAGTTGGAAACGGATATAGTCTTCGTCCGACTTATCCTGATTGGCACGGGCAACAAGGGCCTCCAAATCCTGCTGTGCCTGCTTCCATGCTCCGAAGATATGCTGGTAAGCAGACAAGGCCTCTTCGTTATGCGACAAGATGTCCAGTACATTCAACTGAAATCCTTCCTTGTTCAGCAATAGGTTCTGATGCTGGGAATGCACGTCAATCAGCTGTTCTCCCAACTCCTTCATCTGAACCAATGAAGCAGGCGTGTCATTGATGAATGCCCGGCTCTTGCCCGAAGCGGACACCTCGCGGCGCAGGATGCATTCTTCCTCGTACTCCAACTCATTCTCCTCAAAGAAAGGCTGCATACCGTAAGCGGAAATATCAAAACGGGCCTCGATAATGCACTTCGAAGCTCCTACACGAATGGCTTTCACATCGGCACGCTGTCCCAGCAGCAGACCGATGGCACCCAGAATAATGGATTTTCCAGCACCGGTCTCACCCGTTATCACCGAGAAACCGCTGCTGAAGCTGATATCGAGCTTTTCAATAAGCGCATAATTCTGTATGTAAAGCGAACGCAACATAAGGATATTGACGATTTACGATTTACTATTTACTATTTAAATCTTTCACCAGACGGTCTACGATGTCGGCAGCCACTTCGGCTTTGGACTTCAAGGGGTAGTCCGTCTTTCCCTGGTGGTCTATGATACTGATTTTATTGGTATCGCAACGAAAACCGGCTCCCTTGTCGTTCAGGGAGTTCAGCACGATGAAGTCCAGATTCTTGCGGTTGAGCTTGTCTTCCGCATTCATCTGCTCGTTATGAGTCTCAAGGGCAAAGCCTATGAGGAGGCGCCGTTGGTGCTCTGTATCGTTCTTCAGATTGCCTAAGAAAGCGGCTATGTCGCGGGTAGGTTTCAAGTTCAAACTCATCTCCCCGGTCTTTTCGCGCTTGATTTTCTCATCCGCCACTTGTTCGGGGGTGTAGTCTGCCACGGCAGCCGTCAAGATGGCGGCATCGGCATGGACAAAGGCGGCGGATGCAACCTCGAACATCTCCTGCGCCGACTCTACCGCATGGTACTGGTGCATCGGGAAGTAAGTGCCTTGCTGCACCGGACCGGCAATCAGTATCACCTTGGCCCCTCTGGCGGTACATTCATCTGCCAGGGCAAGTCCCATCTTGCCGGAAGAATAGTTGCCGATGAAGCGCACCGGGTCTATCTTCTCATAAGTAGGTCCTGCGGTTATCATCACTGTCTTGCCCACCAGGTCGCCCTCTTTGGCAGCAAAGTACATTTCCAGATGGCGGATGATATTCTCCGGCTCCTCCATACGGCCTTTCCCCACCAGATGACTGGCGAGTTCTCCCGTAGCAGGTTCTATGATGTGGTTTCCATAAGAGCGGAGTGTATCCAGATTCTTTTGGGTGGAAGGATGAGCATACATGTCCAGGTCCATGGCAGGCGCCACAAACACCGGAGCTTTGGCGGAGAGATAGGTGGTAATCAGCATATTGTCTGCCACGCCATTCGCCATCTTGCCGATGGTGGAAGCCGTAGCCGGAGCTATCAGCATGGCATCTGCCCACAGACCGAGGTCCACATGGCTGTTCCAGGTGCCATCGCGTTGGGCAAAGAACTCACTGATAACCGGTTTGCTGGTCAGGGCAGAGAGCGTGATAGGGGTAATAAATTCTTTTCCGGCAGGCGTAATGACCACCTGCACCTCTGCACCACGCTTAATCAGTCCGCGAATAATATAGCATGCTTTATAGGCGGCAATGCTGCCCGTAATGCCCAATACTATTTTCTTCCCTTTCAGTATATTTGCCATTTATTTCTGAGTCATTTCACGCAGACGTATCTTGGTCAGCGTGGCTTTGGTATTCAGGGTAAAATCACTGTTCAGAATCCAGCTGTAATAGCCGGGGTCGCGCTTCAAGACATCGGATACCGACATGCCTTTGTACTTGCCAAAATTGAATACTTCCACACCTTTATCGTCGTAGACCATACGGCCGGCAAAGTCCACATTCTTGTTGAAGCTGGAATAGTCGGCAAGGAAAGCCACGTCATTCTGCAACTCCGGATAGCGGTCCAACTGAGACATCAGCACCTCGTAAGTGGCACGTGTATCAGCCTCTGCCGTATGGGCGTCTTCCAGATTCTTGCCGCAATAGAATTTATAGGCAGCAGACAGCGTGCGTTGCTCCATCTTGTGGAAAATGACCTGCACGTCCACAAACTTGCGGCGGCTCATGTCAATGTCCACACCGGCACGAAGGAACTCTTCCGCCAGGACGGGGATATCAAAACGGTTGGAGTTGAAGCCCGCCAAGTCGCATCCTTCAATGTCATTGGCAATGTTGCGCGCCACTTCCTTGAATGTGGGGCAGTCGGCTATATCGGCATCGTAGATGCCATGAACGGCAGATGCTTCGGCAGGAATGGGCATTTCGGGGTTGATACGCATGGTTTTGGACTCCTCATTCCCGTTGGGATATACCTTGAGGTAACAAATTTCGACAATTCGGTCTGAGTTGATATTGGTACCCGTAGTCTCCAAATCAAAAAAGACTATCGGATTTTTCAGATTCAATTTCATTGTTTTTTCGTTTTATAAGCTCTGGCTATGAGCTATAAATTATAAGTTTAACTTACAAGCCACGAGCTACAAGTACCGTGCGGCATAATTGCGCAGCCACTTGTAGCTCGTAGCTCATAATCCGATTGCTAATATTCATCAGTCATTCAGCATCATCGGCATCAGCAGCATCAGCAAGTCTTCGTTCTCTTCCTGCTCTACCGGAATAATGACACCTGCACGTGAAGGATCTGCCAGTTCGATAACGATTTCATCGGCAGAAATGTTATTCAGAATGTCAATCAGGAAAGTGGACTTGAAACCGATGCTCATCGGATTGCCCGCATATTGGCAAACCAGTGTTTCTTCGGCCGATGTAGAGAAGTCGATGTCCTGTGCGGAGATGACAATCAGATTCTCCTGCATACGGAGCTTGATAAGGCTGCTTGCCTGCGAAGAGAAGATGGACACGCGGCGCAAAGCACCGAGCAGTTGCAGGCGGTCTACCGTCACTTTATAAGGGTTGTTCTGCGGAATCACAGAGTTGTAGTTGGGATAGCGACCTTCGATAAGACGGCACACCATGCGGTAGCTTTCCAGTGTGAACACAGCGTTGCGTTCGTCGAACTCGATAGTCACCATGCCTTGCTCTTTCGGCAGCAGATTCTTCATCAGCGAAGCCGGCTTCTTGGGCAGGATAAAGGCGGCACGTTCGTTACCTTTGGCGGCCAGTGTCTTGCAGCGCACCAGCTTATGACCGTCTGATGCCACCATCGTGATGTCCTCCGTTGTGATATCGAAATAGATACCGTTCATCACGGGACGAAGCTCGTCATCAGCCGTAGCAAACACGGCACGGTTGATACCACCCAGCAACACTTGTGCATCCATTTCCACACGTACGGCATTGTCACCCAACATGGCAGACTGCGGGAACTCGTCCGCATTCTGCCCCATCAGGCTGTATTTACCGTTCTGATACTGTACCGTGATTTCAAGGGAATCCGTATTGATTTCAAAAGTCAACGGTTGTTCGGGAATTTCCTTCAAAGCGTCCAAAAGGGTTTTGGCTGTGACGGCAAAACGGCCGTCCATATCACTTTCATTCACTTCGACCGTAGTGACCATCGTCGTTTCACTGTCGGAAACAGTTGCAGACAAGGTTCCGTCTTGCAGTTCAAAGAGGAAACAATCCAAAATAGGCAACGCATTCTTCGAATTAATCACACGGCTGATAGCCTGCAAATGACTGAAGAGCGCAGTACTCGAAACGATAAATTTCATATCTTCTGTATATTTAAGTTTTTTATTTTGCTAACGTCTTAGAAACCGTTTTTATCTTTTTCAAACTGACGGACAAAGTTAAAAAAAGAATTCCCTACGACAAAGAAATAGCAAGAAAAAACAGCCGAATATTCGTCTCATATTCCTAAAAAATTGTAACTTCGCCGCATCATTTAAAAAGAAAACAATGGAATTTACAGGAAAAATCATCGCTATACTCCAGCCCAGAGGCGGAGTTTCCAAGTCAGGTAACGAATGGAAATCACAAGAATATGTGATTGAAGACCATGGCCAATATCCGCGCAAAATGTGTTTTGACGTATTTGGAGCGGACAAAATCGAACAGTTCAATATTCAGATGGGCGAAGAGCTGACAGTATCTTTTGATGTAGACGCACGCCAATGGCAAGACCGTTGGTTCAACAGTATTCGCGCATGGAAGGTAGAACGCGTAAGCACTGCCGCACCCGCTCCGGGCGCTCCCGTTCCACCGCCGGCTCCCACTGCCGCACCGGAATTCCTCGCAGGGGATGCAAAGGATGACCTGCCGTTCTAAGAATATGTTATAATTCACCACAGATTGCACAGATTAACACAGTTCATTCTAGAATTTTGATAATCAAGATTTTTTAGCTGTTTTAATCTGTGCAATCTGTGGTGAGTGTGTATTTTGACTTTCCTCGTGCTTATTTTCCCTCAGCACTCTACAGAATGACCGATTAATCACCCTTTATAAAGCAATACGATATTCGGATAAACCACCCCTTCTGTACAAGTGAATTGTACTGCAAGCATGAAATGACGGAAGAAGTTGGATTGACGGAAGAAGAAGTTCGGTATCAGACGCACATACGTTTCAGGCTGGCTCAGCATCATCTCCATATCCACCATCATCACAAAATTATATATGGGTGAAAGACTGCCTATACCCTCTTCGTACACCGGTGTTCCGTCTAACACATCTCCACTCTCCACCGCCTCAATATAGGCCGAAAGGCTCAGTGCATCGGGAGCCAGCAACAGACTACCCCGATAGAAACAGGCAAAGGTATAAAGGGCAGACTCCGTGATGCCCGTCAGCTGGGTGAGCAGCGTGTTACGGGGCAACACATATTTAGGGAACTTCCTTGCTTTGGGATACAACGAATTATTTGAAACCACCTTCGGCATAAGCGGAGCGTCCTCTTCCTTGGGGGTACTGTAAAGCAGAGACTGCAAGCGGCGTTCCGCTGCCAGTTCATCCTTGAGAGGGATACACATCACGGCGCAAGGCAGCTTGTCCAACGTGTCTTTAGACTGGAACAAGCAAGACATCACGCTCTCGCCCGCATGCTCATTCAAGTAAGCAATCCACTCCTCGTCGCGCTGCTTGATATAGTCTGAATAGGTGGCCTTGGCATACTCCTGACTGGCAGTAAAGCCAAACCAGGAATTTCTGTCAGACATTGCCCAGCGATCGTAAAAGAAAGTGGAAGACGGAAGCAGAGCCCCGGAAAATCCGTCCTCTACCGGCTGCTGCACCCGCAAGGCATTGATAAACGTCTGTGTGGAATCCGACCCATGGCTGATGCCGGAGCAATAAATGGCATCTTCATTGAACTTCATGTCAAACTCCGCCCAACTGCCCAGCTGCGTCTGCGAACGGATACCATCCGTAGGCTTCCCCATATCCACTCCTTTCATACGCACATAGACCGTGGCAGCCACGTTACTCTGCTTGCCCGCGTACATAGTGCGGAAAGAAGGGAGGTTCATCAGGGACTTTTTGCTGCGCCGCGCATCAATCACATGTTCTATCAAACGCTTCTGGAAACTTACAACCAGAAAATCGGGAGTGAAGTAGGCAGCCAGGAAACGACCGTCTGCCATGGGATAGATACGTATCTCCTCTCCCTTGTAATCGAAATACTTGGAAGGAAACGAACTGGAGCAGTACTTCTCCACAAAAGATTCCACCAACTCATAATCACCCGAACCCAAACTGCAATACAATACTTGGTTCATCGGTGTATCCGGCTCGTGAAAGCTAATCAGCATCTTGTTCATCTGTTTACTCAGTCCATGCGGAGTATCCTCCACCAAAGTATACAAATACTTCTTCAAGTAAACAAAAAGCTCCGATACGTATAGAAAATGATTGTCTTTGCTGCAATTCAGTTCATTGATATCCTCCACGAGGTCTGCCATACGGTCGGTTTCGAGTATGGCTGTGGCATCTTGCGGCACCAAAGTATAAAGATTGAAATCCTGCCGGTTCTCCACCGAATTCAACCGCAGGAAAGAATACACACCAAAACCGGTACATAGCAGCACTATGGACACAACGACAGCTATCTGTATGAGGAGTCGGAGTTTCATGGCATTTATTCATCAACTTTTGGCAAAAATAGCATTTTCTACTAATAAAACAAAACAAATGTTTCAAAAAGTTTAGAAATCTATTTCAAGTCCATCGTAGGCAAAGTGTACATGGGGTGGCAGCTGCTTTTCGATATCGGCATGAAGCCCTGCATGATGGCTCATATGGATGAAATAGGTCTCTTTGGCACCAATACGTCCGGCAGCCTCCAACGCCTCCGAAATACTCTGGTGCGTAGGATGCGGCTTTGGCCGTAAAGCATTCATTACCAAAACGTCCAAGCCCTTCAATTGTTCATAAGATTCCTCAGGCATCATGTGCATATCCGTGATATATCCCAGCCGGCCGCCAATGCGGTAGCCCAGGATGGGAAGCCTGCCGTGCATCACCCGTAAAGGCAGCACTTCCGTCCGGTTGATGTGGAACACCTGCCCCGCCTCCACTTCCTGCAGATAGATACGCGGAACTCCCGGATATACCTTATCGACAAAGCAGTAAGGCATCCTTGCCCGCAGATGGGCAGCAGTGTAGGCATCGGAATAGATAGGAATATCGGCAAAACGACCGAACGGGCGCAAATCATCCAGACCACCCACATGGTCATAGTGTTCGTGTGTCACCAGTACGCCGTCTATCTTCTCAAAAGAAGAAGCACGCAGCATCTGTTCCCTGAAGTCAGGACCACAATCTATCAATATCACCGCATCATCCGTATGCAGCAGGGATGACGCACGCAAGCGGTTGTCCCGCGGGTCAGTGGAAGTGCAGACCGGACAAGTACAGCCTATCTCAGGCACACCGGTCGAAGTTCCACTTCCTAATATTCTGAGTTTTCCCATTGACTAAATCAAATAAATTTCTAAAATCAGGTTATATACAACAATGTTTGGGTGTGTCAAAACTCTCTTACTATTTTATCAAACAAACTTCCGGGTGAATATCAATGCCGAATTTCTCGCGGACAGAAGCCCGCACGGCATCCGAAAGAGCGACAATATCCGCTCCCGTGGCACCACCCGAGTTCACCAGCACCAACGCCTGCCGGCCGTGCACCGCAGCAGGCCCCAGCGCCTTGCCTTTCCAGCCACACCGGTCTATCATCCAGGCAGCCGGTATCTTTACCCGACCGGCATCCACATCATAGTGGGGCATGTCCGGATATTCCCGTTGCAAAGACTCGAACTGCCGACGCGGCACGATGGGGTTCATAAAAAAACTACCCGCATTGCCCAGCACCTTCGGGTCGGGCAACTTGCTTTGACGGATGTCTATAATCACGCGGCGCAAAATTTCCAGATTCAGCACCGGATATTTCTCCAGCTCCTGCCGGATAGTACCGTAATCCAATGTATAATGTTCCCGTTTACCCAGGCAGAAGTTCACGTAAGTCACAAACACGGTCTTCATCTCCGGTTGCTTAAACAAGCTCTTTCTGTAGGAGTAGCCGCATTCGTCCACCCCGTAGATACGCTTCTCCCTTGCCATGTTTATGGTTTCCACGGATGTTATCAGGTCCTTTACTTCCACACCATAGGCACCGATATTCTGTACTGCGCTCGCCCCCACCTCACCCGGTATCAGCGAAAGGTTCTCGGCACCATACCAATGCCGCTCCACACAGTAGGCCACAAAATCGTCCCATACCACACCGGCGCCCACACGCACCGACACGTGCTCCTCATCCTCTGACGTCACCTCCAGGCCACCGATACGTGAATGCAGCACCGTGCCTTCATAATCCTTAATAAAGAGCAGGTTGCTCCCTCCACCGATATGCAGCCAGGGCGCAACGACCTGTCCTGCTGCAATCAGCTCCCGCAGTTCATCCTCCGAACCGTATTCCAGAAATCTTGCAGCAGTAACATCAATTCCAAATGTATTGGGTATCTTCTTCAAACCTTTCCTCCTTTATTTAAATGCTCGTGTCTTCATATTTGTACAGCTCCCATCCTTTACTGCGTTTGCGGAAATAGAAGATATTGGAGTATCCGTTGCCTATACCATTTACCTTCAGTATTTTGGTATCCGACAAGTCCTCATTCTTCTGTCCGTAATTGATATTAGACAATCTGTCGGTAGGCATTACCGGACGAAAGGCATACCACTGGTCCACATCCAAAGTAGTTTCCAGAATAGAAAACTCGTCATCAGGGTCTATGGTGATGAATTGTAGCGGATGCCTGATATGCTTGCTCTGATAGACACTGTCCGTCACAAAACGGGTATAGAATTCCACGAAGTCCTCATTTTCACCTTTCTCCATCTCGCGCAGGTTAATGGCCTCGAGCATCCACATTCCCCGCTTCCGTTCAAAATAATAACGCTTCACCATACGCGTTTTCAAGAAAATCCACTCCACTTGCACCGATGTCAGCGTAGTATCGCCCACCATGTCCATATCCTCTTCCTTATCAAAAAGCAAGGTGTAATAGTTCTGCTTGGTAAACAGATAATCATGCTTCCAAAACTCTTCCTCTATCTTTGACGGCGTGTCACGATTGTAATAGGGCAAAGGGAATACCGTCCTCTGCCTTTGCAGGGCATCATCCGAAGCATAATTGAAGATAAAATCATCAAACAGCTCGTCTGCCTCCATCGGCTTCGGTTCTTCCTTCACTTCTGCTTCCAGCAGCGTATCGGCCTTGTGACCGGCCGAATCCACCATTTCCGTAATGGTAGCAAAGGGATCCATTTTCGCCTTTTTGTTTCCGCACGAAATCAAAAAGGTGAACAACAAAAATCCCAATAAAAGTTTTTTCATTCTTTACGGACCGCTTACGGTCACTTGTTTAATTTAGCTCTTAATTTCTCAAGCATGTCTACGGTCATGGACTCCAGGTCGTACTGCGGCATCCAGTCCCATTCCTCGCGTGCACAAGAGTCATCCAGAGAGTCGGGCCAGCTGTCGGCAATGGCCTGCTTCAGCGGATCAATCTCGTATGCCATCTCAAAATCAGGCATATGCTTCTTAATTTCCTGATAAATCTGTTCCGGGTCAAAACTCATGGAGGCGATGTTGAAAGCGTTGCGGTGCTTCAGCCTTGCCGGTGCCGCTTCCATCAGCGAGATGGCCGCGTTCAGTGCGTCGGGCATATACATCATATCCATATACGTGCCGGCCTTCACCGGACATACGAATTTTTCTCCCTTCACGGCAGAGTAGAAAATATCCACCGCATAGTCCGTAGTGCCGCCACCCGGAGGGGTCACGTTCGAAATGATTCCCGGAAAACGTACCGAGCGTGTATCCACACCATATTTTGTATAGTAATAGTCACTCAACAATTCAGTCGTCACTTTTGTCACCCCATACATGGTACGCGGACGCTGGATAGTGTCCTGCGGTGTCTTCACATGAGGCGTAGCTTCGCCGAACGAACCGATGGAACTCGGAGTAAACACGGCACAATTGTACTCACGTGCCACTTCCAGTACATTCCACAACCCGTCGATACCGATTTTCCAAGCCATGGCCGGACGGCTTTCGGCAACTACCGAGAGCAAGGCAGCCAGGTTGTAGATAGTATCAATCTTGAACTGACGTGCCACCACCTCGATGGACTGACGGTCTGTCACGTCGGCAATGGCCGAAGGGCCGGATGCTTTCAATTCTCCCTTGGGCATAGCACTCGGAATGTATCCTGCCACAACATGGTCATCGCCATAACGTTTGCGCAACTCCAGCGTGAGTTCCGACCCAATCTGTCCGGTAGCTCCAATTACCAAAATATTCTTCATACGAGTTATTTATAAGGTTTCGTTATTATATATGGTGCAAATATACATACTTTTTTTTCATATTTCTGCCATATTGATATTGTTTATTCCAAGAAAAATGATGTTCTTTGTGGGAAATGTAATGACAACGTATTACCTAAAAAATAAAATGCTATGTACGGTAAAATGAAAGACCATCTCAGCAAGACACTTGCTGAAATAAAAGAAGCCGGACTCTACAAGGAAGAGCGACTGATTGAGAGTGCACAACAAGCTGCCATCAGCGTAAAAGGCAAAGAGGTGCTGAACTTCTGTGCCAACAATTACCTGGGACTGTCCAACCACCCGCGGCTGATTGCCGCCGCCCAGCAGATTATGGAACGCCGCGGATACGGCATGTCGTCCGTACGCTTCATCTGCGGAACGCAGGACATCCACAAGGAACTGGAAGCAGCCATCTCCGACTACTTCAAGACTGAAGACACCATTCTCTACGCCGCTTGTTTCGACGCCAATGGCGGTGTGTTCGAGCCCCTCTTCACCGAGGAAGACGCCATCATCTCGGACTCCCTGAACCATGCTTCCATCATTGACGGCGTACGCCTCTGCAAAGCCAAACGCTATCGCTACGCCAATGCCGACATGGCCGACCTGGAAAGATGCCTGCAGGAAGCCCAGGCACAGCGTTTCCGTATCGTGGTTACAGACGGGGTATTTTCCATGGACGGCAACGTTGCCCCGATGGACCGGATTTGCGACCTTGCCGAGAAATACGACGCGCTGGTCATGGTGGACGAATCACACTCCGCCGGCGTGGTAGGCCCTACGGGACACGGCGTAAGCGAACAATACGGCACCTACGGACGCGTGGACATCTATACCGGAACCTTGGGCAAAGCCTTTGGCGGCGCTTTGGGAGGATTCACTACCGGACGCAAGGAAATCATCGACCTGCTGCGCCAACGCAGCCGTCCGTACCTCTTCTCCAACTCATTGGCTCCGGGCATCATCGGCGCCAGCCTCGAGGTATTCAAGATGCTCAAAGAGAGCAATGCCCTGCATGACAAACTGCTGGAAAACGTGAACTACTTCCGCGACAAGATGACCGCCGCCGGTTTCGACATCAAGCCGACACAAAGCGCCATCTGCGCCGTCATGCTGTATGATGCCAAACTCTCCCAGATTTATGCCACCCGCATGCAGGAAGAAGGCATCTACGTCACCGGCTTCTACTACCCCGTAGTGCCCAAAGACCAGGCACGCATCCGCGTACAAATCTCTGCCGGACACGAAAAGGAGCATCTGGACAAATGTATCGCTGCATTTATTAAGGTGGGGAAAGAGCTGGGAGTGCTGAAATGAGTGATGAGTTATAAGTTATTTGCTTGTGCTTTCCCTTGCGGATATAAGCCCTTCATCAACAAATAACTCACAACTTATAACTCATAACTAAAAAAAATCCCGCGACTAAAATTAGCCGCGGGATTTTTTTTAGTTTCTCTCTTATCTACGTTCTCCCAGTTTTGAGTCAACGAAGAAGATTCCGGCATCACCGGCTTTCTTTATCATATCTACAATGCCGTCGGCAGTAGCTTCTTCTTCTACCTGCTCGCGCACGAATCCCCAAAGGAAGTCTTGTGTAGCCTTATCTTTTTCGGCAGAGGCAACATCTACCAATTCATCAATCATTTTGGAAACACGGCGTTCGTGCTGGGCTACCTGCTCGAACACTTCCAGTGGAGTACCGAAGTCATTGGGAACAACATCAATCTTGTCCAGTTTGGCCTTACCGCCACGCTTGATGATATAAGAAGCCATTTCACAAGCATGAGCTTTTTCTTCAGAAGCCTGCTTCTTCAACCAGGAAGCCATGCCGTTATAACCTTCTTTCTCCATATAGAAAGACATTGCCAGATAAAGGTTGGAAGACCACATCTCAGCCGTAATCTGCTCATTAATTGCATTCTGTAATTTTTCTGTAATCATAATCGTATTTATTTAAATTGAAATCATTACAAAAGTAACAAGAAACCTTAAAAGTTGTTCACGCAATAACATTTTTTATATAAAAACAGAAGCCTTGGTATAATAAATGCTTCGCCATTCATGCAACGCATCTCCAGCCTCTCTATACCAGCTCGTCCGACGTATATCCTTGAGGCAGCTCACGGCAGTTATAGCCCGAAGCCATAATTTCGCCATAAGCCCCTGCCGAACGGAGGGCGATAAGGTCGCCACGCTTCACCCCATTCAAATCAATAGCCTTACCGAATACATCAGAAGACTCGCAGATGGGCCCTACGACATCATAAGCCTGAACCGGCGCATCCGAAGTGATATTCTCTATCTTATGGAACGCTTGGTAGAGTGCCGGACGAATCAAATCCGTCATGCCGGCATCCAGAATGGCAAACTGCTTGTTGGTGCCCTGCTTCACATAAAGCACCTGCGAAATCAATGAACCGCATTGTCCCACTACCGCACGTCCCAGCTCGAAGTGGAGCGTCTGGTGGGGACGGAGTTTCAGATGGCTGTTGTAAGTCTCGAAGTAGCTTTTGAAGTCGGGTATCGGCTGACGGTTGGGGTGACCGTAGTCAATGCCGAGTCCGCCCCCCACATTGACGTGCTCGATGCGGATATGGCGAGCTTCCAGCTTATCCTGCAATTCGTTGACGCGGTTACACAAAGCCACGAAATCGCCCATATCCAATATTTGGGAACCGATGTGGAAATGCAGTCCGATGAATCTCAGGTTCTTCATATTCTGCGCAATGTCCATCACATGGTCCATATCCTGCATGCTGATACCAAACTTGTTTTCGGCCAGCCCAGTGGTAATATTGGCATGGGTATGGGCACCTACATTGGGATTGATACGGAAAGCCACATTGGCCACCTTACCTTTAGCGGCAGCCAGCTCGTTGATAATCTCCAGCTCGGGGACAGACTCCACATTAAAGCAGAAAATGTCATAATCCAGCCCCAGATTGATTTCCCAATCAGCCTTGCCCACCCCTGCAAAAACAATCTTGCCAGTGGGAAAACCTGCCTTGATGGCTGCACGGATTTCACCGCCACTTACACAGTCGGCACCCAAGCCGTTCTCGCGGATAATGGCAAGCACCTTGGGATTGGCATTGGCCTTCACAGCATAATGCACCGAATAGTTGCCATATCGGGCAGCTTCCGTACGGATGCACGAAAGTGTGTCGCGCAAGACCTTTGTGTCGTAGTAATAGAAGGGAGTACGCAATTCGCGGAATTTATGGATAGGGAATGTTCCTTTCATATAATAATCGTAATCTTTGTTTAGTTTAAAAAAAGGAAGATGAAAGAGGTGTCTACAAATAATTTTTCAGACGCAGATGACGCAGATTACACAAATAGGAAGCAAAAAGAATCTGCGTCATCTGTGTAATCTGCGTCTGAAAAATATCAAGAGTTATTCCTCATTGAACAGCGCATCACTGAGTGACTGCAACGCTGCCTTCTTGTCGCACTCGCGGATGAGGAAAGAAATATTATAGTTGCTACCACCGAAAGAAATCATACGTACCGGTATGTCGCGCATGGCATCCAATGCCTTGGCTTCGAAACCGACGTTTTCCCATTCGAGGTCGCCCACCACGCAGATGATGCACATGTCCTTGTCCACCGTCACTGTGCCATACTTCTTCAAGTCATCCAGAATTTCATTGAGATGCTTCACATTATCGATAGATACGGACACACCCACTTCTGAAGTACAAATCATATCGATGGAAGTCTGGTAGCTCTCGAATATCTCGAAAACCTTACGCAAGAATCCGTGAGCAAGCAACATGCGGCTGGATTTTATCTTGATGGCCGTAATGTTGTCCTTGGCAGCCACCGCCTTAATCTTACCCTTCTCCGTATCATTGGAAATCAGCGTACCCGGAGCAGTGGGGTCCATCGTATTGAGCAGACGGACGGGGATATTGGCATACTTGGCAGGCTGGATGCAGGTAGGGTGCAGAATCTTGGCACCGAAGTATGCCAGCTCGGCGGCCTCTTCGAAATGCAGATGACGCACCGGCGCAGTCTTGTCCACAATACGGGGGTCGTTGTTGTGCATGCCGTCGATATCCGTCCAAATCTGGATTTCGGAAGCGTTGATGGCAGCACCAATCAGCGAAGCCGTATAGTCGCTTCCGCCACGCTGCAGATTGTCTATCTCGCCGTAGGCGTTGCGGCAGATGTACCCCTGAGTGATATAAATCTCAGCATCCGGATGCAGTTCCAGCTGAACCTGGAGCTTGTCCTTGATATAGACCGGATCGGGCTCGGCATTCTTGTCCGTACGCATGTATTCTAAAGCCGGAAGCAACACAGACTTCACGCCGCATTCCTGCAGATAGTAGTTCATCATGGCGGTGGAAATCAACTCGCCCTGAGCCAACACCACTTTCTCCTCAAACAGAGTGAAGAGGTCTTTGGTATAAGAACGGATATAGTCAAAATGTGATTTGATGAGTTCCAGGCCTTTCTGTTTATACTCCGGAGTAGCAAAGAGTTCATCAATGTGCTGGCGATATTTACTTTCCAGCTTGTTGATAATCTCGTTGGCACCTTCCGGATTCTTCTTGTACAGATAGTCCGAAATCTCAACCAATGTGTTTGTGGTACCCGACATGGCAGAGAGAACCACAATCTTACGTTCACCATCGGTAATCAATTTGGCCACTTCCTTCATTCGCTGAGCCGAACCTACTGAAGTACCTCCAAACTTTAAAACTTTCATTTTCGTTCCTGTATTAATTAGTTTATAGTTACAAGCTACGAGCTACAAGTAGGCAGCTGCGGAGCTTTATCGTTAATTTCTGTTCTTTATAAGAATCAGTAGTTAGAGATAACTACTTAACTACTAATCATTGGTTATTGCAGGGGCGTATTCTGCTGTAACATCAGTCATCAGATGGTCTGCGCACCGGTACACCTTGCCGGGAAACTCTCGCAGCAGCTGCAGGTTGTGCGTGGTCATCACCACCAGTGCGCCGGCTTCACTGATGCCGTGCAGAAGTTCTGCAATGGCATGTCCGGTTTCCGAATCCAGGTTTCCGGTAGGCTCATCCGCAAGGATTATCTCCGGAGAGTTGAGCACTGCACGCGCAATCACAATGCGCTGTTGCTCACCACCCGACAGTTCATTAGGCAGCTTATATCCTTTGTTGCTCATCCCCACCAGGTTCAACACCTCTTCTATTTTGTCCTTAATCTCCCCTTTGCTCTTCCAACCGGTAGCACGGAGAACAAATTCAAGGTTATCGTACACCGTACGGTCTGTCAGCAACTGGAAGTCCTGGAATACGATTCCCAGCTTACGGCGCAACTGCGGGATGTGCTTACGCTTAATATGGAGCATGTCATACCCCAATACTTCAGCCTCGCCCGATGCAATATCCAGTTCGCCATAGAAAGTCTTGAGCAGGCTCGTCTTGCCGGAGCCCACTTTACCTACCAGGTACACGAACTCCCCTTTGTGAAGTTCCAAATTCACATCGTTCAGTACGCACAACTCCTGCTGGTGTATCTCTACGTCCGTATATCTTATCAGCGCCTCGCCCACCCCCATTTTAATTATTAATTTTTAATTACTTAATGTTTCTTCCACGTCGCACTGTGACGTTCCTCCAATTCACGCGCAAGGTCTTCAATGCGGTATCCTTTGGATGTGAGCAGCACGATGAGGTGATACAACAAATCAGCTCCTTCATAAATCAGGCGTTCGTCCGTACCGTTGCAAGCCTCAATGACGGTTTCCACAGCCTCTTCGCCTACCTTCTGTGCCATTTTGTTGATACCGGACTGGAAAAGACTGGTCGTATAGGAACCTTCGGGCATTTCATCATAACGCTTACAGATGAAATCCTGAAGAAGCTTTAGAAACATAACCGGCTGTTCGTTCTTCTCACCCCAGCAAGTATCTGTACCGGTATGGCAAACCGGGCCTACGGGATGTACCTGCACCAGTAACGTATCCCGGTCACAGTCTTCCTTTATGGAAACCACATTCAGGAAGTTGCCACTCTCCTCGCCTTTCGTCCAAAGACGGTTCTTGGTACGGCTGAAGAAAGTCACCTTTCCAGTTTCCACCGTCTTGTCATAAGCCTCCTTGTTCATGAAGCCAAGCATCAGCACCTTAGCGGTATCTGCATCTTGTATAATCGCCGGAACGAGTCCGTTCATCTTGTCAAAATCCATTCTATTTACGATTTAGCTATTTACTATTTACGATTGATATTACTTTAAGTGACTGGAGACTTATGATTTGCTTGAGTAATCCCAATCGTAAATCGTAAATCGTCCAATCGTAAACTCACCTTCATCTTCTCATCGCAATTCCTTGGGCACAAAGATACGATTTTAATTCGGGAATTTTGATTTCTCCGAAATGAAAAACACTGGCTGCCAGGGCAGCATCTGCTTTTCCCTGCAAAAAGACGTCACGAAAATGTTCTTTGGCACCTGCCCCTCCCGATGCAATGATGGGGATGGACAATCCGTCGGCAAGGCTGGAAAGCGCTTCATTGGCATAACCGGTCTTGACACCGTCGTGATTCATGCTGGTGAACAATATCTCGCCCGCACCACGTTCCTGGGCTTCTTTTGTCCACGCAAACAGTTCCTTATCCGTTTCCACACGACCACCGTTCAAGTAGCATCGCCATCCCTTCTCTGTCTGTTTGGCATCAACTGCCAGTACACAAACCTGAGAACCGAAGTTCTTCGCAATCTCGTCTATCAATCCGGGACGGCGGATAGCTGAGGAATTGATGGAGATTTTATCGGCACCTGCATTCAGTAGCCTATCCACGTCACCCAGTTCATGAATGCCTCCACCTACAGTAAAAGGAATGCTGATATTCGCAGCTATGCGTTTCACCAATTCAGTGAAAGTCTTACGGCCTTCAAAACTGGCTGTGATGTCGAGAAAAACCAGTTCGTCGGCACCCTGCTCACTATAAGCACGCGCCAGTTCTACCGGGTCGCCGGCCTGGCGGAGGTTCACGAAATTGGTACCTTTCACTGTCTGCCCATCTTTAATGTCGAGGCAAGAAATGATTCTTTTTGCTAACACGGCGGTTTGAGTTATAAGTTATGAGTTATAAGTGATTAATTTTCACCTTTCAACTAACAAAATTTTCCAGTTCTTTGAAGGTGATGCGGCCTTCGTACAGAGCCTTACCGAAAATAACGGCAGGTATGCCGACAACTTCCAAATGGCGTATATCATCGGCACAGCTTACGCCTCCACTTGCTATCAGATAGAGTTCAGGATGGTGCTCCAGTATCTCCTTATACAACGCTATCGATGGTCCTTGCAGCATTCCGTCACAACTGATATCAGTACAGATAACCTTACGGACCCCCTTCTCTACATAGTCTTTCAAGAACGGAAACAGTTCGCAGCCACTCTCATCCTTCCAACCATTGACGGCTATTTTATGCTCTTTCACATCAGCGCCAAGAATAATTTTCTCGGAACCATACATTTGAAGCCATTTGCAGAACAATTCGGGATTCTTCACAGCAATGCTGCCACCGGTCACCATCTGCGCACCGTTCTCAAAAGCTATCACCAAATCTTCATCACTCTTCACCCCACCTCCAAAATCAATAATAAGAGACGTACGCACAGCTATCTGTTCCAACGTACGGTAGTTTACCACATGATGGGAAGCCGCACCGTCCAAATCGACCACATGAAGTCTGCGGATACCATGAGCCTCCAGCTCCAGGGCCACTTCCACGGGATTTTCGTTGTACACCTTCTTGCTGTCATAATCGCCTTGGGAAAGGCGTACACATTTTCCGTCAATAATGTCAATAGCGGGAATCAGTTCTATCATTTTATTTACGATTTGACGATTTACAGTTCCAGGAAATTCCGCAAAATACGCTCTCCCACACTTCCACTCTTTTCCGGATGGAACTGTGTGGCGTAGTAATTGCCTTTATGCAAAGCGGCACTGAACGGATGAATGTAATCCGTCACGGCTGCCGTACAATCATTGACTGGCACATAGAAACTATGTACGAAATAAACAAACTCTTCTTTAGTAAAGCCTTTAAAAAGTCCGCTATTCGTCCGGGCAATGGTATTCCATCCCATATGAGGTACTTTATCCTCGTGCCTCTGCGAAATGAAACGTTTCACATCAGTATCAAAAATACCCAGGCAATCCACATCCCCCTCTTCAGAGTGGCGGCACATCAACTGCATGCCCAGGCAAATGCCCAATACCGGCTGGCGTAACTCCTTTATCAGCCTATCCATACCACCGGCACGCAAAAAGTCCATAGTGGTTTCCGCCTCTCCCACACCGGGAAAGATAACCTTATCGGCAGCACGTAGCACAGCCTCATCCGCCGTAATCACTGCCTCTACTCCCAGACGCTTCAAAGCATAATCCACCGAACGGATATTGCCTGCATTATATTTGACAACTGCAACTTTCATTTTTTTAATTGAGAATTGACCATTGAAAGGTAATAATTGAAAGGTAATGACAAGTTCCCCACCATCAACTATCAATTATCAACTATCAACTAATTAAATATTACCGTTTTGTTCTTATATGCCAACACCTTGCGTTCAATATGCTTCTGAACAGCACGAGAAAGCACAATCTTTTCCAAGTCCTTACCCTTGTTCACCAAATCCTGCACAGTGTCCTTGTGTGTAATACGCACCACATCCTGCTCTATGATGGGACCGGCATCCAATTCTGTGGTAACATAGTGGCTGGTAGCTCCAATAATCTTCACTCCACGTTCAAACGCAGCATGATAGGGCTTCGCTCCCACAAATGCCGGAAGGAAAGAGTGATGGATATTGATTATCCTATTGGGATAAGCGTTTATCATTTGCTCGGAAATGACCTGCATGTAGCGCGCCAGCACTATGAAAGTTATCTTATGCTTTGCCAGTAACTCCATTTCCTTCTTCTCTTGTTCCTCCTTTGTCTCTTTGGTAATGGGGAAAAGATGGAAAGGAATACCGAAACGCTCGGCCACGTGCTGCAAATCGGGATGATTGCTTATAATAAGAGGTATCTCCACATTCCACTCACCAGCGGTGTAACGCGCCAACAAGTCGAACAAGCAATGGGACATCTTTGAAACAAAGATAGCCATACGCGGTTTTGTATCGGAGAAATAGAGACGGAAATTCATCTCATATTTCTGTGCATACAAAGTGGCAAAATAATCCTCAATCTTTTCCTGAGGCACCAGAAAATCTTTCAATTCCCATTCAATACGCATAAAAAAGATATTCTCTACATGGTCTACATACTGATCCAGATAGATAATATTACCTTTATTCACCGTTATAAAGTCTGTTACTTCTGCCAATATGCCTGGTTTGTCAGGGCAGTGCAGCAACAGTTTGGCTGTTTTCATCATCCTAAAATGTTTTTTATCATTTTTCAAATTACAACATTCTCGTTTTGAGTCCGCAAAAATAACGATTTATTGCAAAACAACGAACTTTTCGAGCAAGAAGTTTAAAACAAGCTCCGAAATGTTTCGTTTTCTCCAGGAAAGGTTTTCATATCAAGAATAAAACAGTGCATAAACGTATTTCTAAACAGTTGTTAAATTTACTTTTCTCTTATTTTTCCAATCTTCTCAATATGAGGATATAAAGCAAATACAGCACAAAACGCTTGGAAAAAAGTTCGCCATAGCTATTGCAGATATCAAAGAAATGCCTACCTTTGCAACCGCAATCAAGAGAGATAGCAACGAAAGAATGAAATAATGGTGCGTTAGTTCAGTTGGTTAGAATACATGCCTGTCACGCATGGGGTCACGGGTTCGAGTCCCGTACGCACCGCTATAAATATTGGAAATTAACGATTTACAAAAATAACACCCAATTTTACACCCTACAAAGTGAAATTGGGTGTTTTTGTTTTATTTAAGAATTTAACCCAAATAAAAGACACCATGAGAACATTTTCCTCGTCTCATGGTGTCTTTTGTTGTACAATTGCTAATGTTCTATTAGTAATAAGATTAGTCTACAAAAGCAATGTTTTTCCATGAAACACCTTTCCATATATTTCCGTTAACTTCTCCTTTTTTGTTACTATTTAATATAAGACTACATGCCGATGTTTTGAAATCATCAAATGTTCCACTGCTCGTTTTGATAGGTTCGGAAGTTGTTAATTCGAGAGTAGTCAGTTCGTTGCAATTATGGAAAGTAAAATCTCCGATAATCGTCGCTTTAGGCAGGCTGAGACGGCGCAACTTTTCACAGTCATAAAAAACGTTTTTAACAAGGTTGTCCGCTGAAGGTAAAACTAACTCCACAGCTTTTTCGCAAAAATCATAAGCAAATGCATGAGAGTCTATTGTTTCCACTTTTGGCAAATTAACCTTTTCCAATACAAGGCAGTCATTAAATGCATCTTCTAAAAGAAGTAAAGCCTTAGGCATATTGATTTCTAATAAATTGTAACAACTAAAGAACGCATCTTCACCTACTATCAACACGGAAGGGAAATTAGCGGCAACCAACGACTCACAATCTTGAAATGCTTCTTTAGCTATTACTTTCACGCCCGGCATTTCTATGTTTGCTAACTTACGGCAACCATAGAATGCATCATTCCCAATTACTTCTACACTTGAAGGAAGCACGACCTCGTACAAATGTGGATAGACCTCACCGAATTCGTCATAAAAAGCAAAATCTGGTATTCCTTTCTGTGTATTTGCATAATCTGCATAATCTGTAATAACTTCCGGGAAGCCTGTTACTCCTTCCATATTTATCTTTTTCACTTGTGTTCCAGCAAAAGGATTTATAATGCCAGAAACATTTCTTGTGTTCTTAGAAGAACCAATACCCAATTTAGAGAATTCTCCATGAAGTATATATTCTGTCACTCCAGCCTCATTAGCCTTAGCAATAGCAGTAACAATCTCTTGTGCACTCGTGAAAGCATCCAAATTCATCGAAGCTTTCTCACCTTCAACAACAATCGGTTCATCCGGTACGACCTCATTTCTGACGGTAACCGTGCAAATTGCTGATTTATCTCCGACTCCAGCAGCAACCGTCACATTACCGATAGCAATCGCAGTCACTAAACCCTCATTAGAAACAGTAGCAACTGTCTCATCTGACGAAACCCACGTAACAATTTGATTAGTTGCATTCTCTGGAAAAAGAGTTGCAGTGAGTTGAAACGTTTCACCCACATTCAACATAAGAGAAGAAGTAGAAAGAGTAACGGACTCAACGGGAACATTTACCTCCTCTTTGTCATCGTCACCACATGAAAATAAAAAAGGAATACATAAACCAAGCATTAGAATTACATTCGACAAGTTCATCCCCAAAACATCCATATTCAATAAGGATTTCATTGCAATTTCCTCCATTGGTCTCCAAAGTCCCCACAAGACCTTCTTAATATTAAACCAAAGAAAGCGTGGAACTGTATGCCACACTCTTTACTTGAAGGTCGTAGGAAACCTTAGACGCAGATGTAACAATAGCAGCCCACGCTATAGCGTGAGAACCACTATGCTATCCTTGCGTCAATTTGAAAATTTCCTACGTTTTCAAGTACAAGATAAGCATAACGCTTCTATATTTTTCTAATATGTCTTGGAAAGAGTTTACTCAATCCGATGCAAAAATATGAAAAATAATCAAATAAACTCTACTGGATAGAACCTAATTTTCTCGCTTCTTGCGTTTTATAGCCTCAATCCTCTTTGGGGTGTATTTTCTTCTTTTTGGGTGTGGCTTACACCCAGCTTTTCTTTGAGTTCCTTTATTTATAGTTTAACAAACCATTTAAATATCGCTCATCATCAATACGAATAACCTTATACTTTGCACCTTCACGAATATTTTTCTCTATCATATCGTTCCAGCCTTTCATATCTCTCAATCTAAATTCAAAAACTTCTTCCGAAATATTCAACTCTTTACCACAAGTAGCATTACAAGTAATAAAGCCCTTATCATCCATTGTACAATGTTTGTAAAAACGATATGCAGCAGCTTTCATTTGATAATCAGCAGCCTTAATCTCTTCTTCGGACATTTTGCCTTTCTCACGTAATGAATAGTATTCATTTGGTATTATATCAATAAACTCGTTACTTTCAATGTACTCCTTTACTGTTTTAATGGAAGGTCGTTCCGTTACAACTTGGCTACTATTACAGCTACATATGCCTAACCAAATCAGCGAAAGCAGAATTAATTTATGGTTCATGACTAATTAGAATTTGTTTACCTGCTATAAAATTATGTAAAGTAATGGTACATAGCAAATAAAGAGAAATATTTAACTCTTTAAAGCTATATGCTTTTTCATTTTATTTCTGCCACAGAATTATATTTTTAACCCTCTTTTCGGTGTGTTTTCCTCTTTTTGGGTGTAGCTTACACCCAGCATTTCTTTAAGTTCCTGAAACTTCATTCTAAACCATTCGAGTATCGGCATACCGTCAATGCACAGCCGGAACTTTCCTTTCTCTTGCGGATTTCTCTCTACGGTTGCTGTTGAGTGGTCTGTCCTGAACTTCTCCTTGTGCTCCTTTGAATAGAGCCTGCCCTTGAACTCTACGGGCTGCAGGCTGACAATTTGCCTTGTCAGTTCCTCGGTGAACCCCACTTCCCGGCATTGTTCTGCAATGGGCATCAGTTCCTTTACGATAGGGAAGTAGGTGCCTATCAATCCCAGCTGGTTGTCGTATTCCGTGATTTTCTGCCGGAAACTTTGGGCAATCTTGTTCATCTCGCTATTGTGGCGGTTCTCCATTTTTATCTGTTCCCTCTGTCCGGCTTGCACCTGCTTTTGCAGATTGGCTATGTCCTGCTTCAAGCCCTCATTCTCCGCTTCCAGCCTCTTGACCTTGCTGCCGCCCAAAAGAGAACTCACACCGTCCGCTATGGCTGTGGTGGCGTTTACCGCCGCACCCTTCATCTTCTGCACGTTGATTTCCCCCTTGACCTGCTTCAGCTTCTTCTGCGCTTCCTCTTCCAGCCCCAGCAGGTTTTCGATGTTCTCCTGCAGGCTGTCTTGTTGTTCTACCAGTTCCTTGTAGTATTGCATGGTGGAGATGTGTCTTGCCAGTGAGCCGTCCACACCCCTCTGCAAGCCATATTTGCTCATGGCTTGTGCATAGGTGTCCTGATAGTGTTTCAGTTTGTGCCTTGCCATGAGGTCATCAGCACACAGCCGTACATCCTGCGTGTTCTTCTTGCGGTATTTCTTTTTCCCGTCCTGTTCTTCCTTTCTGGCTTTCCTGCGCTCCCCGGTCACTATCGGTACGATAGTGGCGTGTATGTGAGGCGTCTTCTCGTCCATATGCAGGACTGCCGATACGAGGTTCCGCTCCCCGTATGTTTCCCGGAGCCATTTCAGGTTGTCGTTGCACCAGCCGTCCAGTCGCCCGTCCGTTTCCATTTGCTTCATGTCCTTGTTGCTTCCGGTGAGTAACACCCGGATAGCCTTCACTTGGTTGGTGCCCACCTTGCGTTTGATGCCTGCCGTCTCTATCCGGTGCGCTATCGCCTGCGTACGGTTCTTCACCCCTTCGGGGAACTGCACCAGTTCCCGGTTCAGGTGCGTGCGTGTCGCGTCCGCATTCTTCGGGTGTATGGTGCGCTCTATGTGTGTGGACATTGCACCGTCCGCACCCTTTGCCTTTTCCAAATGCAAAACTGCATATCCCATAACTGTAACACATTTTTTCGGTTAATACTTCCCCCTGCCTTGTTTCCATGCCGCATGGCTTCGGGGTTTCAAAAGGGGCGGCGTCCCTTTTGCTCATTGGGGCTTTTTTAGCAATGCGTGCATTGCGTGAAGAAAAAGCCCTAATGAGCTATGGCTTTTTCAAAGCCTTCCGGTGACTGTACGGTTACATTCTGATGCCCCTGCCTTTCTTCCCCGGCTGTTCTGCCTGCCGTTGCCTTTTTTTCCTGCCGCCTCTCCGTTTGTCCTGACCGTTTGCCGCATAGGAAGTCGTTCAGGTCGTTATAGCCTCCGTATATGTACGATGCGTCCCGGATGCGCAGCCCGTATTCCTTTTGCAGTTCCCGGACAGCTTCCATTCCCGCCCTGTCGTTATCAAGGAAACAATGGATGCACCCATAACCTCCCAACGGTTGGATTGCTTTGGAAAGGTTGGAAGTCGAGTTCAGCACGATGTAGTCCTGCCCGTCAAGTTCGGGGTGTTCGGGACACCTTTCCAGCCGTAAGGTGAGGAAAGAAAGATAGTCCATGAAGCCCTCGAAGAGGTAGCAGGCTTCCTTCGGCTGTTCTTGCCGTATATGGGTGATGTCCTTCGGGGCTATGCAGCCCTTGAAGAGCTTGTTGCGTATCTCGTAGCCTCCCGAACGGTTGGGGAAGCCGACGGCAAAGTAAGGTTTGCCGTCGGTCAGATAGCGCACCTCCCTGCATTCTCTTTTTGCCAGTTCCGTATTTATCCCCCTTTGCCGCAGGTAGGAATACAAGGCGGGGGAAGAAAGCGGCACCGCCTCCAACTGCCGGAAGCTCGGTTTTGATAGCGGTTGCCTGCCAAAAGAGAAGGAAACCGGGCGCACACTGGGTGCCTGCTCCGCTATCCGTTCCAAGAGGTAGGGCAGGCTGTCGGATGCGTAGAGCTCCTGCGCCAGTGCGATGATGTTCCCGCCCCTGCCTGCGCCAAAATCGTACCATAGGTTGCGTTCCGTATTCACCTTGAAGGACGGTTCCTGTTCATTCCTGAACGGTGACTTGTACCATAGGCTGTCGCCCTGCCGTCTCACCGGGCTGTAGCCAAGACTGTGCAGATATTCCTCTATGCGTATCTGCTTCGCTTCATTCGTATTCATGCAGGTTTCTGTTTAAGTGGATATTGTTTTTTCTTTTCGCCCGTACCTTTCCGTATATTACGGGCTATATCCACTTTACTTTACTTCCGTATATATATAGTACGGGAATAAAGTAAAGTGCTTTTATCAGCAACCGGAATACTTCACTTTACTCTGACATATATATATACCCCGACTAAAGTAAAGTGGTTTCCGGTCTGTACCGCTAATAGTGGAAGTCGGGTTTGAAAGTGTATTTCCTGCCGTTCTCCTGCACTATCATCCGCTTGCTTTTGAGCACGGTGATGAGTTTTACCACCTTGTTGCCGCCGAGTGTGACACCGACAGAGGCGTATGCTTCCTGCAAGGCTTCCGCAAGTTCCTGATAGCCGTATTCGTCTTTGAGTGTGAACGCTGCTTCCAGCGCGATGCGGTGCTGTTGTTCGGTGATATCCTTGTATGCGTCGAATCTGTCTTTTTTCCCTTTCTCCTTTTCCTTGAACCGGTACTCGTCCAGCAGTTCAGGTAGTGCGTCCTCATTGATTCGGAATGCGAACGGAACGAAGTTCACCGCCCTGATGTGTGCGGCTTTGACCGTACTTATATCAGGGTTATTCCCGTCCTTCTCCACCTGCAGTACCGTTTCCGCCTTGTTGCTCAATTCGGTACCGATATGCCCCCTTGCGTTCTCGTCTCCCTTGTTCTGATGCAGGATGGTGTGGATGTGGATATGTCTTTCGCCCGTCCATGTCATCAGCATGGAAATCACCTTAGTGGACTCTTTTGGGCTGTTGATGTCGTACACCATGTCCCGTATTCCGTCGATGATTACCAGCCCGATGTTTTCAGTACGGTAGATAGCCTCTTGCACTATTGCTATGCGTTCTTCGGGCGTGTATTTCCGCAGTACGAGGAACTCGAGGTTTTCATGGTTGCTGTCGGTCGGCAGTCCCGCCATGTGCAGGATGCGCCTTGCCACCTTCATGCAGTGGTATGGACTTTGTTCAGTGTCCACATAGAGTATTTTCCGCTTGTTTTCGGGCAATTCAGCCGTATAGCTCAACACAGTTCCGTTTTTCAGCGCAGCCGCCACAATAGCGGAGACATTGAATGTTTTCTTGCTCTTGGCTTTCCCTATTGATGCGCTGAAATTTCCCAGCGTGCCGATTACGGAGCCGTGCACTTTCAGGATTTCGGGTGCTTTCTCGTAGTCTTCCGAGAGGTCAAGCCGTGAGGCGTGCCATAGGATTACCGCCTCTTCGGGCGTGATGTTTCTTTCTTTGTTTTCCATATGGCACCTTCCTATCTGCGTCCCCCGCTTTTACGTCCTGCCAGTTCAAGCGCCATGTCCGCATCGACGATGATTTTGCGTCCTATCTGCGTAATGGCTCTGTCTATCCTCCCGCTTTTCTTGATGCGGTTTGCTGTGGGTATACTGCACCCGAACAGCCGGGCTATGCCGCCTATCCCGTACACGTATTTCTTGTCCTTGTCGGCTGCTGGCTGGGCTGGCTTCGTTTCGCTTCCCTGCAAGGCATGGCGGTTCAGGAATATGAACTCTTCGCCCGTCATCTGCCATACGGGCTTTGATAAAAGGTCTCTAATTTCCATATCAGAATGAAATTAACGTTTGTACTGTAAGCCCTGCGCATGGGCTTTTTACCTCGTTCGAACAGTGCAAAGTTAGTTCCGGGTACGGGTGGTAAGGATGTGGATAGCGTGAATGGGGTATCACGCTATCTCGCTAAATATCAGTGGATAATAAAGAGTGGTAAAATTTATTTTGAGTGGTGAAAGTGGTCGTGTCGTGGAATGTCGTTGCATATCACTGACTATCGGAATATTGACCGCATTTCCTTTGCAAATTCCTGATTGCTGTCACTGGCTAAATCGGTACGGGGAACGGGTGCCTTGTATTTGGACTTGTAGTATCTTATGTCTATGTCCAGCAGTTGCATGATTTCGTTCTTCCACTTCTCCTTGTCCTGACTGGAAAGTGTTTCGCTCATGAGATATATAAGATAACATACCCTTGCCTTTTCTCCCATTCTTATTTTTAGTTGGTTCTTGCATGGCTGCAAGTTCATGTAGGCGTAGAACTCTGCTTCGGAAACGGCTTCAAATTGTTTGCCGTTACATTTCTCATGAATGGCTGACAAGAGTTTCATGGGGAAATAGACGGGCTGGTTTGCCGAAACGTTGCCGTATGTCGGTATTTCCTTTTCTTCCCCTTCTTTTTTCTTTTGGTCGGTTGTGTATTTCTCCATGATTGCCAGTAGTGACCTACCCAACCTGCAAATGTCCCCGCAGCGGTTTTGCAGGCATTGCAGGGCTTCCTGCGTTGCCTGCTTCTTCATGCCGTATAGTTCGTCCAGTTTGGCTTTCTCTCTGTCGTAGTTTCTTTTGCACCGTGCATGTCTTCTTTCCAGCAGTTCCTCCTCTTTCCGGTCATGCACCCTGAATGCCATGGCTTCCAAAGAGCCGTTTGCCTCCACCAGCTCTTTATAATATTCTTGTGTTATATCTGTTTGTCTGTCTATTTCCCAGTTGAAACGGTCACAGTGCAAGTGGCAGACACGTTCAATATTGAGGTTGTCAAAGAAGGTATGGCAGGTTTCGTAAACCGAGATGCTGTTTTCTATCTCTCGTTTCAGGCTGTTTAGAAGCAGAAGGCGGTGTACAGCTTCCGTTTCGACAACAAACCTGATAAGCGATGTCTCGAAAATCTGCAAATCTTCATTCTGTCTGTAAAAGTCAGAAATAAAACTTTGCTCTTTAAAAGAAAAAACACAGCCGGATGTCATTTCTTTATACATCCTGTTGAGTTCTCCATATTGGGCTATCATTGACGTTATTCTTTCTTCCATGATATTATTGTGGTTACAGTTGGTTGAATTTACTCATGGCATTCGCCTTCACATCGTCGGCTATGTCTATGTAGGGCTTCATAGCCTTGTAGTCACTGTGCCCCGTCCATTTCATCACCACTTGTGCAGGAATGCCGAGCGCAAGCGCGTTGCAGATGAATGTCCGTCTTCCGGCATGGGTGCCCAGCAGCGCGTATTTGGGTGTAATGGTGTCTATACGCTCGCTGCCCTTGTAGTAGGTCTCGCTTACCGGCTCGCTGATTTCCGCAAGTTCCCCCAGTTCTTTCAGGTAATTGTTCATCTTTTGGTTACTGATGACCGGGAGCGCCTTGTGTCCTTCAAACTCCACGTCCTTGTATTTGTCAAGTATCGCCCTGCTGTGGTTGTTCAGTTCGATGACAAGGCGGTCAGCAGTCTTTACGGTGGTGATTTCTATATACCCGTCCCGAATGTCGCTCCGTTTGAGGTTGTACACGTCCGAATAGCGTAGCCCGCTGAAACAGCAGAACAGAAAGACGTCCCTTACCCGTTCGAGATACTGCTTGGTCGGGGGTACCTTGTAGCCTTTCAGCTTGTTCAGTTCTTCCCATGTGAGGAATATGACCTTCTTTTGGACGCTTTTCAGCTTCGGGTTGAAGCTCTCGTAGGCGTTGTTCATGCAGTACCCCTTTTTGGTGCACCACCGCAGGAACCATTTCAGATAGGCTATCTGTTTCATGGTGGACGTGTTGCGCAAGCCTTCCACGTCCTCGAGGAAATTCACGTAGCTTGTCAGCTTGGGTTCGTCCAGTGCCTCGAAGGTCAGTTCCTTGTCGAACTTCTCAAGGTGTTTCCTTACTGCGGCAAACTTCTCATAGGTGGCGTCAGACCAGCCGTTCTGTGTTCCGCACTCCTTGATGAACTCCCCGAACACCTCCATAGGTGCGAACGTCAGGGGCTTCTGCTGTTCCTCCTCCTTTTTTTCGCTGTGCAAGCTGTTGAAAGCCTCCTTCACTTGTGCGGTGGTAGGCATGGTTCCCTGAACCTCGAACTCCTTGAAGATGTTCTGTATCTCTGTGTAGTAGCGCAGCAGGTCGGTGTTGATTTCGGATGCGCTTTGTTTCAGTTTGTTGGTGCATCCCGGCTTTACACGCTGCTTGTCGGCATCCCATTTGGCTGCGTCAATGCGGTAGCCCGTAGTAAATTCGATGCGCTGGCTGGCAAATATCACGCGCATACGGATAGGCACATTCTCCACGATTGGTATGCCGTTCTTCTTCCGGCTTTCCAAAGAAAAGATGATGTTTCTCTTGATATTCATATTCGGGTGTAATTAAATTAGCACCCAAATATACACCCAATTATTGAGATATCAAAAGATTTTAAGTGATATTTTATAATACCACACCATTGTAATAAGCTGTTTATTAGTAGATAGTTACGATTTTGTGATATTCTATAAATTTGTAGGTTAAAGTACCGTACGCACCGC
>ERZ894206.505-NODE-505-length-30427-cov-34.381075_pt1 | contig 30427 bp, 37 predicted proteins | sample MGYA00380287_ERZ894206 | MGnify/ENA primary metagenome ERZ894206 (study PRJEB32331, sample SAMN06328483) | human gut metagenome | biome: human gut microbiome; feature: stool | host: Homo sapiens | collected 2013-04-12 ...
AATGTGCTCACACCGTTTCAAACGAAATATTCACACCGGTCGGGCGAAATTTGCACCGGTGGCTTAGCACCATTTTTTCACTTCAACTCTCAAAGTCAGGTTTGATAAAGCTTAATAAGGACAGTATAATGGCCTATGGCTGGACAATCAAGAGGTCAGGTGATGGACAAGATAAGAAATCATAAACGGTAAACATTAGAGGCAACTAACCTAAACGGATGCTCTACTGTTTAACATATAATAGAAGCCCCAGTAGTTCCAGCTACTGGGGCTTCTATTTGGGTGTGCCATGACACGCTTTAGCATTTCAATCTAGAACATCTTATATTTATGTTCTAAAAATTTTTTAATATATCTCTACTTAAATATCCTAATTTCGGTTTTGTAATTGATTTATTATGGTTTTTCTTTCATCCCCTTGAATTCCCAAAGCATTTAGTGCCTGATCCACTGTAAGTTTCATATTCTCCATAAGATTTTTCACAGAAATCATCTTTTCCTTTACCGCATATTCCTTTGCATATTCCTTTGCATATTTTTCAACTGCTTCACACATTTGCTCACGCCCCTTTTCAGTATCCTTAAAATGCTTTACACCTTTTGCTAATGCAGCATAATGAATCTTATCTGAATCTGTCTGACGAAAATCATTCATTAGCTGTCCAATTTCATCATTACCTTTATAGTTACCATTTACATATATAATATGGGAACCATCATCAAATAATTCTTCTGTTTCCCTTATATATCGGTCTATGTGATATACTGGTAAACCCTTTCTAAATTTATCATGTTTATATATAAATATGATATACGAATCCTTAAGTTGCCTGAACTCCTGTCCTTCGTCTAACATTTTAGAATCTACCATACTGCTATGATATCTTGCTCGTCTGATATGTGCCCCTGCCGAATTTCCTTGTACTTCAATATCAATTTCATTATAATGTACCCATAACAGTGGACACACGAATTAGTGTAGTACCCGTTTTACGGACACCCACACAAGACGTGACCCTATTCTTAATCACAGTTCCCATGTGAACCCTTTTTCTTTGACACTCCCTTCCAGATGTGATATTCTAATCACAGAAATGGAGGATTTTCATGAGCAGAAAACTATTCTACTATTCCTCTACTTCCATATTTTGTCTTTGTGTTATAATTGCAGTTTTTATCTTCTTAACAAGAATATTCTTTATCTTTTTAAAACTAAATGGATATTCGCTCGGATTTAATCTATCAAATATTTCAAGAAGAACCGTGGGATCCTTTATAGCATCCTTCCTTTCTATTAAAAGACTTTTCCTGTTTCTTTTTTCTCCAAGTAAATTATAATGATCATAATATAATTCACTTGCTTTATCTGTTGCAACTAGATCCATTTCCAAACAATACTGCATCGACAGCATGTTGTATTTTTCTATATAGTTTACAAATTTTGTATATGATTGATTTACATATTCTTCCAACTTATCTTTCAATTCTTCAGTATTAAAAACTGCATTTAAAACCGGATTTCTTCTGTTCAATGTATTCGAATACTCTGGTAAAAAAGTTTCTGAATTTCTACTATCCATAAGTTTTCCATTTTTATATGGAAGGAAAACATCCTTATCAACTACCGCCGTAAAAGGAATACCCAAATCACTCAACAAGAAAAATGGATATTGTAGATTTTTCACTCCATCCAAATTTAAAACACTTACATTGTAATACAAATCACCTAATTGCGGTTCAATAAGTCGTTCTATCACTTGTGCATCTGTAATGCTTTCCGTAATAACAACATACTTAGCAAAAAAGAAATCACTATTTCTATACTTAAAAAAATTATAATGTTTAAGTTCTGCAATATTATGTAATGTCCAAAAATCAACTGGTAACTGAGATGTGCTAGAATGAAATCCTCGTTTCTCATCCTTTTCTCTTCTAACCAATACAATATCCCGGTGATCAAGTGCATCTACAATTACCGTGGAATGTGTCGCAAAAATCGCTTGTGTTTCACAATCTTGTCGCTTATCTTTTAATGAAGCTATAAATTTTTTCTGTGCTTGTGGATGCAAATTGGTTTCTGGCTCTTCTATCCCTAAAATAATAGAAACATTGTTTAGCTTTGCCAACATTCTATGCAGTGCAATTACAGTTAAACTCTTCACTCCACTTCCATATTCAGAAACCGGCATCGATTCTTCATCATCTAAATACAGATTTATTTGATCTAAGAAAATTTTATAATCAATACTCTCTCTGAACGAAAGCTTATAATTACCAAAATCATCAACCATATTCAGTTGTGAAAGTTCTGATTCCAATTTTGTTAAAACCTGCTTATGAATAGATTTAGCCATCCGAGCGACCTGATTTGACAATAAATCTCTATTTCTCGTATAATCTTGCAAATATGCCTTAACAACTCTAGCAAGTATTGAAGACTCCGACCATGTCAAATCCTTTCCACCTCTATTTGCGGGAATATATACAAAATCAATGTCTTTTTTCAATTCCAAAATAAAATTCTCATCTACATTTACTTTTTCATTATCAATCAAACAGCATAAGGTTCTTCCATTTCTTGATTTACTATAACTGTATTGAAATCTTAATCGAAGAATACCATCTTTTTTCTTATTCATATATATTTCTTTTTCCGGAACTTCTTCAAAAATAATCGTTATCTTTGTTATGGTTTTTTTCCAATATCTGTGCATTGAATTAAGAAAAAATTCATTTTCATATTCATAATTAAACACACTATTCAAAGCTCTAAGAATGGCTGTTTTCCCAGCATTATTTTCTCCTACAAGTGCTGTAATTTCATTAAAATTTATTGTAGCATTTTTAATTGAACGGAAATTTTCTATAGAAATACTCTTAATTTTCATCGCATAGTCTCCTAAATATATTTTCTATCCTTTGACACAGTTCTGATACTCGCCCCACAAATTTTCTGCTTTCATCTTGAGAACATACTTACATTTTGCCAAATTAAAATAAATCATGAAATCTATTATTCTCCACTTTGCAGAAAAACAAGTAAATATCATTCCATTTTTAAATAAAGTCTTAAATGTTTAATCAGTTCATGTACTTTTGTCCCAGGTACAGCACTCGCTGGCGTTTTTCGCTCATTTAATTTATCTAATCGCTCGGCATTGGCTATTGCATAATCTATAAAAGGCCATAGAACCTGAAACATATCTTTTCTTCCTGAATAATCCGGTCTCCATGTTCCCGCTGTCCGGGGATGGGAAACCACAAATCCGTTTTTAAGGAAACCACCATTCCGGTGGTGGAAACCTTTATCATAAATCCCTTAGAATGTAATCATGCACCAAAAGGTGTAAATACATTCAAAGGAGGTCATGACTATGACCAAGTACCGAGTGATTCTCTGACTTAGTGGTCTGGGACTCAGTCAGCAGAACATTGCCGACAGCTGCAATGTCTCCAAGAAAACGGTCAATCGCGTTTTAAAGCGAGCTAAGGAATTAGATATTTCCTGGCCACTTGATGAAAGCGATACCGATGCTGTGCTCGCAGAAAAAGTTTTTCCCTTCTGCAAATCATAGTCAGGCATCCGTTTCTGAGGACGATTGTTTAATTGTGGATAAAACAATTTTTCAAGTACTTCGTCTGTTTGATTGTCTTGTAAAGGCGAGCACAGATTCAACTCCTGCGCTCGCTTCAAGACTTTAGAGACAGTATTTCTTGAACAAGGAACACTTAATGCAATGTTCCGGTTACTAAATCCCAAGCCAGCTAATCTTAGGATTTCACGGTATTTGGTCATTGTAGCGACCTCGTTATAATAGATTTACACAATGTTTGTGTATGAATCTATTATAAGACAGTGTGGCTCAACCATACCGGAATGATGGCTCACTATAAAACGGAAGTGTAGCTCAATCGCACCGGACAGGTGGCTCAATCACCCCAAGATTATTCATTGAAATACAAAGAATTAAAAAGCAGACTTACAATTGAAGAGTTCTCTGGTGCTACTACAACCTCTGTATTTCAGGAATTCTATATTAATATGCTACTTTCAAATCTCTCATCACTTATAAAAAATCAAGCTGATGAAGATATTGAAATCTCAGCCAAAAGCTCAAACAAATATCGTTATCAAGCAAAACGTGCTTTTATTATAGGTTTCATGAAAAAACTTCTTCCAAAAATACTGTGTACCATCAGTACTATAGACGAAATTAACAGACTTTATTCAGAAGCTGTCCGTAACAGGTCTCAAATAATGCCAGGCCGTACTTTCAAACGAAAAAAGAATAAAGCAAAGGGACGAACACACTTTAACAATCAAAAAGTTTCTTTTTGATTGAAATAAAAGTTATACTAATTAAAAGGACTTTCACGAAGTCCTTGTTAAAGTGCGTCATTTTCGGAATTGCTTTATTTTTTAACTTCTATTTAATAACTTTATCTTGCATCAACTTAAGACTTTATCCTTAAGTTGACGCTATTTTGACCACATTGGTGACTGACCCCAACAACAATGACCATAAACATCATTAGGGCTACTCATTTTTGGAAGTTAAGGTTATTCCATTTTTTTCTGATACCATATAATATGTTTTGTTCAAAATATCTTCTACATCAATAGTTATTAATTTTGATGAGTCATTAATTGTATTTTTATCGCCACAAATTATTTTTTTATCATCAATTTTTGCTAATAGATAATATTTTTCTTGTTCATCATCAAATTTTACAATTTTAATATTTGAATAATTCATTCTAAGTCCATTAGATATCAAAAATATTAGTATGGTTTCTACTAATGTTCCTAATATTGTTAGGGATATTTTAGGTGTCTTATTAATATTAGAAAATGCTGATATTACCAATGGAAAAAAAACTAAAATAATAACTAAAAAACAATTTTGTTTATTCCGTTCAATAAACGAAGTATTCAGTTTCTTTAGTAACTTTGTATCTTTTAGCTTCTTTAGTAGCTTTGTATCTTTTGAATTCTTTATGCTTTGAATAACTTTTAATACACCAATACAAAATAACATTATTATTAATATTAAAAACTCGCATATGGAAATAGTATTTTCCAAAGTAAACATTTCATTGCAAAAAACTATAACTACAAACAAAAATACAAGATTTGACAATTCTTTGTTTTTTTCTTTATTTTTTTTGATAAAAATATTTCTATATTAGATGCATAAAAAGCTCCTGAAAATTTTACTATAATACTTATTATCACAAACGATATTAAAAATAATTGCACTGGACTATTAAGATTTAAATTAAAGTCATTTATCCTCTCAAAAATAAGATTTAAACTCTCTAAAGTATTGATAATATTACATAATAACATAAAAATATATTCTTCCTTCTCCTATTGTTAACTAGAACTCCTACAAAGTATATCCTGTAAAAATTTAATGGTGCCTGACCCCGAATACCGCTGCATGTTTCAATGCAAATTCGAACAAAACCTCGAACACATAGCTTAATGGCAGAGAGACTGTCTCTCCGCCACTTTTCATTTCTAGCTAATCAACGTATCTTCCGTATTAACTTTTGCCCATATCTCTATGTCACGGAAGCGATGATTCCAGAAAGAAGCATCTTTCATCGTTCCTTCATGTTCCCAAAAACACTTTTCAAAGAAATGCTGTGCACATACATTATTACCATATACATATGCATACAGACGATGCAAATTCAATGTACCAAATGCATATTCCTCTACCAATTTCAAAATTAAGCTTCCTTTGCCTTTGTGTCGATATTTCTTTTCACCAATCAGAATAGCCAACTCTGCATTCCTCTGGATATACTTTATACTATGAAGTCCCGCAATACCAATGAGTTTATTTCCATCGCAGACAGCAAACCATATATTTGGGGGATTCAGTTCGTTATAGGATTGGCATATCGCTTTAAAGGTATTTTCACAAAAAGGAAAAATACCACCGATTTTTTCTCTTATACTGCTGTCATCATGCCAACAAAAAAATGCTTCACGATCATCTTCCCGGATACTACGAAGGCCTATTTGTCCACCTCTAATAAAGTAATTCTCCATCAGTTTTCCAGATAGCTTTTAGACAAGCGTTCATAATAATTCAGGTATAGTGACTTTGCTTCATCCATTTTGCCTTCGTCCAGTAAGGATACACAAGGCTGAATCATTCCATGGTAAAGATTATTATAAATCACAGCACTCTCTCCAGTTTTTTCTATCTCCTGGATAATCAGGGGTGCTTTGCGGTAATACTCTAACACTTTGCTGCGAAAGTCGTCATCCTCTTGTACAAGCACATCCCGGTATTTACGAAGCGTCTGAAGCTCGGCACAATCATCAGGAAGCCCCTGATATTCCACACAGGCTGTTGTAATGAAACAACCTGTTCCACCGCCTCCTGAATCCCCCCAGCTTCCGGAACTGTTGCTCCATCCGTTATCAGACCATCTGCCAGAACTGTTATTCCATCCCTTGTCTATCCAACCTCCAGAGCTGTTATTCCAACCTTTGTCCTGCCAACTGCCGGAACTGTTATTCCAGCCCTTATCCACCCAGCTTCCGGAACTATTATTCCATGCAAAAACAATTCCATTGCCAGTCACTGGAATGCCTTCGGGAGTTACCAGAATTCCATCTTCTCTAAATGAAACCTCCAGTGCTTTCCCTAGCTTCTCTGAAAAAACATTCAACTTATTCACAAGAATACCTCCTATTCGTTTTGCATATTACAAATGGGTTTCAACAACCCTGTTGGTCTATATTTGTATGCCGTTCTCCATGTACCGGCACACCATTGTTTAACCGCACACTTTTCGCAAGGTTCATAAAATGGCCCGCATTCGCTGCTCACTTCGTAATCAACCTGACGTTCATCTGTGTTTGGAGCGATATATGTATCCAATCCATTGGACGCATTGTTAAAATACTTCCAATAATACGGATCCGTCAGACAAAATGGTGTTTCAATAAACGAAATATTACGTTTTTTTACCATCCGCATTTCTAGATAATCAAGCATCTTCTCGACTGGTTCTCTGATATCTTCCATCGTCACAAACAAATCTTTTATATTTTTCCCAGCCCTGCCACTGTAATCCATAGTGCAGAATTGGAAACCAACCTGCGGTGGATAATGTTCTTCCAGATACTGAAAAGTTTCTATCAATGTTGGAAGTGAAAGACGATTAAAAATATGCTTAATTGTAACTGGAATTTCTTCTTCTACCAAATGGTCAAGTCCTGCTAAAGTTTCCAAAAGGCTTCCAGAAACTCCTGTTAATTTGTCATGTATGGCTGGGGTGCTCGAATGAATCGCTGTGACGATATCAACCCCGTTTTCTGGAATGATCTGCTTCATTCGCCTCACAAAATCCAGATTCTTACAACGTACCGCATTTGACAGTACCGTAATATGAAATCCTTCACCCACCACAAACTCTAATATTTTCAGAAAATCAGGATGAAGCATCGGCTCCCCACCAGATAACACAATATGTGGTACCGTATCCTGCCTTTTTATCAATGCAACTCTGTCTTTGATCTCATCAAAGCTCAAGCGCTTATGAAGCCGGTCATAGGTTGTCAACGGACAACATAAACATTGATGATTACATTCATACCAAATCGCCAGATAAGAAGTTCCCATATCCACCACCCTTTCCTTTAGCTTATATTCCCATTTAATATTTCTTGAATCAATCGAGGATAAATAGAACGATTCAGAGCACATTCCACCTCGTCAATCTGGCCATCTCTGTTCAGATACCGATTTCTACTGCTACATCCCCCTTGGCAATAGTACCACCATGGGCACTCTTTGCATCGCTCATCTTTCTTCGGTAAAAAGAATTTATTTTGCTGTGCAGCTTTATTCACCATGATTTCAATACTGTCTTTCTCATAGATTGACCCAATTTTCTCCTCTGGAAAATCAATCATCTCACACGGGAAAATATTACCCTCATGATCAAACGAAACCATCTTCCTGCCACCCTGACAACCATGAGAAATACAGTAACTCATATTGCTTCTCTGCAAAAGATTTTTAGCTCTGACCTCAATATTTCCTTCCGAAAAGTTAGCGCCAAGACAGCGATATGCTTGAAGATAGTCCATCAATTCATTTGCAAACCAAAATACATCTTTCTCGTCTAATGCCAACTTTTGTTCAGGGGCATGGTCATTATCTCTCACAAGATTAAACTTCATAGATGTTAGGTGAAGCGTGTAAATAAAATAATCCAGAATCTCCTTCACATATTTATAGTTATGCTTTGTGACAACTGTAATTCCACCTATATCTTCACCATAATATTTTTGAAGATTTCGTATACCACGCTCCACAACTTCTGCACTGGGCTTGCCAGATACCATTCGACGTTGGCAGTTATGAAGTTCTGGTGTACCATCCATACTTATTCCAATATGTATTTTCCAGTTAAAAAGCTTTTTTGCAATTTCGTCTGTAATCAGACTGGCATTTGTTTCAATATCAATTGTCACCGACAAACTTGTATGCTGGAAAAAATCTACTACAAATTCGATACGGTCTAACGCCAACAATGGCTCTCCGCCCCACATCTGCAAACCGATTCTTGAAACAGATTCCTTATGGCAGTAGTTCAGAATGTATTGCAGGATTTTCTCCAATACATCAAAAGAAATGGTATCTGTATTGTGAAAATCCCTAAAACAATAGATACAGTCAAAGTTACAGTGTTTCGTTAAATCAATGATAAAATACCGTACTTCAACTTCCTTCTCACATCGAAACATCTGTTTACCAGGAACAGATGCCAAACCATGCTGCACCAATTTGAATTGTAATTCCTCTGATGGCTTCTGCTTACGAATGCTCTCCAGCAATTCATCATCCACAATCATCACACAGCCGTTTGCCGAAAGCATAAAATGACACCCATTATCAGAGAAAAGATGACATCCTCCAAAGAAAAAATTTCCTATCCTGTAAGCTTCCAGATATCCTTCTTTCATTCAATCATCCCTTCTCTCAATAATACCTCCAACAAATTCTGTACGCCCAGCTCCGAAAGGAGATACCATAATTCTTCATCGGAAATACCATTTTCCAACTTCAAAACAAATTGTTCCAACAGACTATGGCTGCCCTCTACTAGAATTTGCCGGTCAGTAAGAATATTCACCAAAAACAGCTTGTTTTCCTTTATTATAGCATCTGCATAACTAGCTAAAAAGTTCTTCTTAATCGTATCTCCATTATATATGTATTGCTTCATATCATTAAACCCTAAACAGTTTCCGCTTCATCTCTGGTATTTTCAATTCCTTTGGCAACGTATTCTCATACTTGGACAAATCATCTATCATCTTTAACCCTTTATTAAACATATCCTGATTCACACTCGGACATGTGTCAAAAAAGTCTTTCAGTGTGAAAGCTGCCCTTCTTTGACTTTCTGCTGCATCATTGGGATTTAGATAATCATTCAGACGACCATACAAATCTGTAATAGCTCTATCGAAACTTCTTGCTTTCTCAACAAAGTCCATGATTGTATTAAATGCTTCTGACTGTTCCATGTCCTTGCAAATGATCAATGCGTCCCAAACATCGCCTTTATGGACATCAAAGTAAGGAAACTGCACAGAAAATGTGTTATCTATGATCAGGTCTCTTACATGCAACACGCTTTGCGTATCACAAGAATTAACCAAAATAGATTTGGTTGCAATCTTAAATTTGGAAAGCGGAATAAAAAAACCAGTAACAAAGTCCAGACTTATCTGCTGCAGTACCTTCTGTTGATCAATACGAAGCCCTTTTTCAAAAATCTCTTTTGCCACATGGTAGGCTTTTCTTCCAAAATACACGCCACACAAGGAAACTACAATACTGAGTATGCCAATTAGGACACTGATTACCTCATTATTATTTTTCAAAAATGTTTCTAATCCATCTATCGTCCACATATTAACAAACTCCTTTGTATTTCTTTTTTTTGCGTTTTCTGTTATGTATTAACTAAATCTTAATCGCATATCTAGTCCCTTTGAAACAGATCACTCATCCAAGCAGCTATCACAACGATTAACAATGATTGCCTGTGCCAGCTCCTTGAATGCATTCAAATCATTCACCACTCTGCTTCCAAAGAAAGTCGTACCACCTTCCAAAGTCGACTCAGAAAATTTAAGTCTTCTTCTAATTCATAAATGTCATCAGCGAAAATACTATTCTTATGACTACACTCTGTACACTCACATACATAATTATGGTTATTGGATGTACCTAATTATCAAGTCATTAAGAATTTTTCACACTTTTGCAATTCGCCGCAACAAAGTGCTGATTGTGATTTAAAACTGGCTATTTTGCCAATTCTAAATTTTATCTATCCCACAAATACGTTAAAGTGAATTTATATGTTTATCGAAATTTAATGGTGTCTGACACCAACAATGTCTTAATTCCATTACTTACAACTGGTGCTCTTAAAACTACCTGAGGACTTGAAATTTTTTCGGGAGTATCGCTTTTTTCTAAACATACAACCACCACTCTTTCTGCACTCTTTAATTTTTTTTATTATAACATTCAGCATGCGAAAATTCAAGATATGTGATTGTTGAATATTCTTGCCCTGCCATTGGATGGACACTTGATATTATCTCAAAATTTTCATTTAAATTCCGCATCATTAAGCAATCTTTTTCTCTTTCAATAAATATTTAAGAGTATTACGGAATGACGTCTTCGTAATCCTTAAGCCATCCGTACCCATTTTCACTACCGGTGGATAACCAGCTTCACTTTCAATTGCAGAGATTATGCTACCATACTCGCCCTTTGCCACACCACTATGTGGCATCGGACCTGCCAAAATGTAACTGTATTTTGATGACCATTGAGTCTTTCTGAAATCAAATGTTTTAGCATCCTTATAGTCCAAGAAAAACTCAAATCTATCTTTTGCTATTCCCATCTTCTTTGCAACTGCAGAAAGTTTGTCTTTTCCCACTTCTGACTGACCAATTACTATTATTTTACCGTCACGATTACATTTTTCCTCGGCTTCAGTACCAAGGTAGTCATGCATTCCAAGTAGCCGGAGAAAAGTCTCAAGTTCTCCTGTTCTATTTAACTCTATGAGTATTCTTTCTAAATCATCATTGAGAACATCTCTGATAACCTCTTCCAATTCCAATAATTCATTAAGTTCAAGCATTATTTGCGCCCCCTTCCTCAATGATATGTGCCATTCTGTTCTTTGCTTTTTCAAGCTTTAGCTGAAGCATTGTAATTTCATCTTTTACAGTCTTATATTTGTCAGCAATCTCTTTCTGTTTTTCAATTGGCGGAATTGGAATAACAAGCTTCGTCAACTGCTCAACTCCGATATTTGGAATCGTTGCACCAACAGTTATACTCCTTAGTGCCGCTGTACCTTGCTCACTTCCAAAGAATGCTGCAAGATAATAAGGATCTGCCTTTTCTTCATCGAGCTCTATAATATAAAGATTTCCGTTACCTAATATCCTTTGTCCTTCCTTTACTTCTGCAACAGCAATCTTGTAAGGATATCCATTCTTAGAAAGAATAAGGCAGTGATTTGATAAACAATACTTATCATTTTTCTTATCAATAGACTTCAAATAAGGTAATTCCTTATCAATAAGTCCATTTTTGATGTTAGCCAGCATCAAATACTGCATGTCTGTAGGCACAGTAGTAGTAATTTCATCTAATGCCCTAGCATTAAGCTGGGCTCCACGAGTAATTCTTTTAATCACTTCGCCAAATGCCATTCCATCTGCTACATCATGGACAATATATCGATTCATACTTAACACATAATCGTTATCTCGAAGCTGCTCTGCACTTACATACATGCTTATATCAGAGTCGTTCTTAGTTGCATTAATAATAAGAGAAATGTTTTCATAACTCAGTTCATTTACTCTTCTTCCTTCTACAAAGAGTTCGGAAGCATCAACCAAGCGCACTCCTTTATTATTACGACTAAAAACTATCATTGAAGTTGCAATAGCTGTTCCTGCAAATAACCTAGCCGGTAAAGCAATTACACATTCAATCAAACCATTCTCTATGAAATAGCTTCTAATTGCTGAATCACTCTGATTCCATGTACTTCCATTAGTCATGATGCCTACAGCTTTTCCGTCCTCTGAAAGCATATCAACCATTAAGCTATTGAACAGCCAATCAGATGATGTGACTTTTGAAACAGATGGTATTCTCTTTTCCAACTGCTCCAGATACTGATTTCCAAGACCTAATTCTTTAATCCTCATTCCAAACGGATAATTCGCAAAAATCTTATCAAAGCGTCTGCCATTATCTTCGCCTAATCCCAGTTCAAAGATGTCTTTTGCTTCAAAAGTAATCTTCTCTTGTGATAAATCGTTGTAAATCTTTGCTATTGCAATAGAAGATACAAGTTTATCGAATCCATATGCTTCTACAGTTGGATGATTTTTGACAACATCAGTCACAACAGTTCCTGCACCACAGCAGAAATCTGCGAATTTATCACTGGCTTTTATCTCAAGTAATTCTTCAGCCAAGTTTCCTAAGCTTTCAGGTGTCATCATCGGATCAGATAAATCCCTTAAGAGTGAAACTAAATAGAAGATTTTCTGCTCATGAGCTTTTGTAAGTTCCATTAATTCCTTCCAGTTTTCAGAAATATAAAAGTCTTCTGCGACTTTCTTAATGTCAACATCTATTCTTTCATCTTCTTCAAATGAATATGTGGCGTGTGCGCTGCAATCAAATGACTTTGCCAAAAGGTAAGCAGCCACCGTAACATCTCCAAACACTCCAAAAAATCCTTTTCCCGCCATCGAAGTCTTGCTTCTTAAAATTAATTCAATTTCATCTTTGCAAACAAATATTTCATCCCAAACAGCTTTAAGTTCCGGTGTAAGCTGATTAGCTGTTTCATTGTCAATAAAGTTACCTTTTACTTCATTAATTTCGTTTAACAATGCAATCCCTCTTTCTTGGTTTTGTATAACCTATTTATTTCTTGATTATAGATTACCAAGTTTCATTCAGTTTGTCAATATCTTTTTTGGTTTTTCAGAACCAACATTTTGAAATTGAAGTTGGGTTAGATTAAATAGTGATTTTTGAATTTAATGGTGTCAGGCACCAATGTGGTCTTCTCATTTTATTTCTTTCTAGTTTGCCGGAATTGTAAAACCATTCTCAAATCCACGAGAAATTAAAATACTCTGAATTTCTCTTAGTACTTGCAGACAAGTATCTCTATTTACTGTCGGATTTTCAACAACAAATTTTACTGGATGAACTAAATTTCTTTTTAATCTAATGTCATGTGCTGCATTAGCTTCTGAATTCCAGCTAGGATTGTATATTTCCTTCAAACGACGAATAACACCATATAGGTTTATCTGCATGTTATCGTCATCAACAAAATAATTCGTGTTTTCAAGCTCAGATAGCCAATCTAATAATATAGTTTCAAGTATAGATCCACACAGTATCATACATGCTTTATATACCCCAACTTCCAAACAACTAATAAGTTCTTTTGCGTCGTCACTTAGTATCTTCTGTATCAAGTCCTTTTTTTCCATCTTTATGTTACCAAGAAGTTCTTCGATCATTAAACTCTGAAATGGATGTTCTTCGCTATTAATAGACTTATCCTCTCGTAGAAACTCGTTCATTCTATCAATTTGAATAGGCTGACCTGTATTGTGTCCAGCTTGAAAAGTTAAACGTGCTAATTCCTGCATCCTATCTGATGGAATCGATACAGGAATTTCATTTATTGTTGATGGAGTCACCTAAATAAATGGAGAATTATAAAAAATATATTTATCTGCAGTTTCACTCTGCAAATATAAATATTCAGGACATACTTTTTGTGATTTTACAATATAACACGAACCACCGACAGTAATGTCTTCTTTGGGCTCCTTGTTTACTAAATATACTCTTATCTTTCCATCAGAATGAAGTGAAGAAATTACTATATCTCCCTTTTCCAATAATCGCACTTTCTGTGTAGGATGACAAATTTTCAATTTTTCATATGGTATTGGGTATTCAAAATTCATAGAAGAAAGTTGTTTTACTCCATATTCTTTCGGCATCCTTTCAATTCCACAAGATTCTTCGGCTTTATCTGTATTATTCAATCATTTTCTCCCCAAAAATAAAAAAGTCTCCCCATGGGACACATCACATATGTGAGAGGTGCGGGGAGTCCTGTTGCTATCATCTTATGCTATTTTCTAAAATTTAATGGTGCCTGACCCCACTGTGTTAAATACAGCAAAAATCTCAAGCTCCGTGTACTCATTGACACGCAGATCCAGCTTCCAGTCCTTGCGCTCCGGGCAGTAGTTCTCTCTGATGACAGAGAATCATAATCTTTGGTGGTATTGGTTTTGAGACGGTTTTTGCTGCCTTTCGTTCTTGGCATAGGTGATAACCTCTTTCCTTTTATAGTTGTTTAAGTATAGCATTATAAAATCACAGATTCAACTCATGAGCATTTCTTATTATACCAATCCATATTCCTTTATTTTTGCGCCAATCATTCCGAAATAAAACTGTCCTAGCACATCAATTTGCGCGACATTAAGCCAACCTTTCAAAAATGTATCCAAAGCAGCTAATTGTGCTGTTCCTATAAATTCAGAAAACTCCATAATATCTACATCTTCTCGATAATCCTGAGCATGCATTAAGCATATTGAACGTCTACCATAATAGTTGAATATCAACGCTGCTGTTGTTAAAAGTGTCTCTAAATCTTTAGGGAAGTCACTTCTTCTAAGTAACGACTTTGCAGTATTGGCCGGCTCATCTACAAAGTTCTGCATTGACTTGATTGATGCAACAGTTTCCACTTGCTGTTTCATAGAGAAAGAAATATTTTCGCCAATACTCTCATATCCCAAAATTTTAATAGTTTCAATTTGGCTTGCATGATATTCCAGAAAGCCACGCACCATGGCGTTTTTCTTTTTATCCCCATTTACGAGATTCTCCGTATCGAGCAGATGCGTCAATTCGTGAAATATGACATAATCTCCATGCAATTGTGGTTTCCACAGATCTTCCCACACTTCAATGGAATGCGACTGACTTTGAAAATCAAATCGATGAGTTGCCAATGCTCCACATCCAGACGCATTCGCATCAGAAAGCGAAATATGTTTTGAAATCAACTCAAATGAAGGAAGCGATGATACTCCCATAAAATGTTTATAATCATTCTTACGTTTATTCACATACTGCAAAAGTAATCCATTTGCCATCTTTTCCTCCTTTTACACAAGACCACATCAGCATACTCACGCTTCAATCAATGTAAGATACTGCCTTCCCAACTGTGTGATTTTATAGCTATCTGAACCTGACACCTTTTTTAGCTTCAGAATCTTTACACTTCCTGGCTTGGATTTTTTGCTTTCTTTTTCAAGGTTTTGGAGATATTTAACAATCTCTTTAAGATTATTATCATTAATTTCCTCGTTTTTACTTTGTAAAAGTCCAAATCGTTCGAGCTTTTCTCTGATGAATCGCATTTGTTCAAAATCAACGTGAATGTCTTTACAGATGTCCAAAATATTTTCTCCATCGTTTCCAAGATACGAATACGATTTCAAAACACGAATATCCAAATCGCTTAACTGTGAAAGTGTCTTAAAAAACATCAATACAATATCCAGATTTGTGTTATCTGATTTCAGCAAGTTAACATATCCATTGACATTATACTTAACCATTGCCTCTTGTGGTTCTTCGACAATATTATCAAGCAATGCTTCTGTAATCTGTCTTTGATATTCCAAATTACTTTGTTGTAATTTCACAATTTTATTTTCAAGTTCATCTTGATTTCTTTGAACAATTTGCAAAGCCTCAACTACGTTTCTTTCCAAACGATTCTGTTTATATGAGAGACGAATATTATTTGCGACAGGAACTACCGCACCAACGATTTCACTAGCCAGCATTCCTACACCCTCACTGACTATAAATCCACCTGCCTCTTTTACTACTGCTGGCAAAACCTCTTCCACTGCAACATTTCCAGCTTCTTCTTTGGTAGCATCAATGAAATCTTTTAATTTATGTTTTTCCATTGCAAATCATCCCTCACTTTCCAATATAATAATTCACACGCATGTGTGCAATAATTGTTAAAGTGGATTCCAGAGGTACGGCCTCTAGGTGTAGTTTCGTTTATTTACGTTTTACTCTTCACTCGGCTATTTTGTTTCATGTAAGTGTTGGCTACGAACTCCACATACACCCGTAGGAAATCCCATCTGAACCCACATATAAGTTACCATCAGACTGTTCATCACAGCGTCTCCATCAATCTCAATGTCTCTAACAAATCCTTTGGTTTCGATCTTTAACTTTATGCAACTCAGCCAAGTTCCAAATAAAACTATAAACGACAAATTATTCTCACATCTTCGCCGATTGTAAGATTGTTGCCTGCTGCTCACCACGAAGAGGTGTGTGATTATCCGAGCAGCGTAGGGAGCTACCGCTCCCAGTATATCACAATTTCATCCAGTTTTACAGACGCTTTCTTACCTTCATCGCTACACAGTACAATAACCCGCCTAGCACTCCGCCGACTGTATTATAGAAGATGTCTGATAGCTGAAACGTACCCAAGCGAAGCAATAATTGTAGCATCTCTATGCTTATCGAAAAGATAAATGCTATCTTCCAGCTATACCACAGTATCTTCTTCCAGCCGTTTCCAATCTTCTCTCCGAACGTCCACATCACTACTGCTGAAAACGGCACCATCATGATCACATTTTCAATGCACTCAGTGATCAGAACCTGTTCACCATTCTTTGTCTCCCAGATTCCCCAACCTCCCATAACATCGGATAAAGGATTTAGCCATAGATTACGGTTTAGTAACGTCCTAAACAAAATCATTGATGTCACAAAGGTCAGTAAGAACAACTTCCGAAAGAACACGCTCTCTTTGAACTTCTGATACCATGTCACTATGGCATTCTTCCAGCCTTTGCCTGCTGTGGAAGGTTCATAAGCATATAGATAGAAGAACATGGCAAAGAATGAAAGCAGAAGTGAAAATCCAAACGGCTCATACAGAGCAGTCAGGATGTTTGTGAGGATTTTGGCTAATACCTTTATTGCTTCCATTACAGATCACTGAACATATCAGCCTTGTATACGCCATCCGCCAACATTTTCTTGAAGCTGTCTTTCACTGCTGCGACATCCTTATGGTAGGTCATTCCGTACCAGGTGTCGTTGGTCTTCAGAACCTTCACAGACATCTTGCCCTGCTCCAGCAATTCACCGATGAAGATTGGGATCAGATACTCGGCTTTCTGAGGATTACTCGGTACTTCTTTCTCGAAAAACTCCTTGAAACCATTTTCCAGCACGTCCAGGAAATCAGGAGTCAATCCCCACATGTTCATGGAAACAAGAGAATTCACATCAACAGCCACACCGTCTGCCTCTGATCCATCTGCAGTCTTTACGATATTCTTGGTCTCCACAACCTCAGTCAAATTTCCATTCTCATCCATCTTGCAGATACCACGAGTCACACCGCCGTTATCAGACAGCGTGTTCTTCAGCACAAAGCCAGCCATGCAAGACTTACCGCCGTTCACCAAATACTCATGGACAGCCTTGAAGCCCTCCTTGCCGTAGTAATCGTCTGCATTGATTACAATAAAAGGAGTCTTGATAACCTTCTTTGCTGCAAGCACAGCCTGACCGGTTCCCCACGGCTTTGTCCGGCCTGCCGGAAGTTCTCCCGGAATATCGTTGATATCCTGAAAAGCATAGTCCACAGTTACATTGTGAGCGGAGCAGATAGAAGCAATGCGGTCACCAATGACCTCTTTGAACTCCTTCTCGATATCCTTACGGATGATAAAGACCACATGATTGAAACCAACTTCAATCGCATCATGAATTGAGTAGTCCATAATGATATGTTTTGCATCATCGACCGGCTCCAACTGTTTTATTCCTGTTCCAAATCGGCTTCCTATTCCGGCTGCCATGATAAGTAATGTTGTATTCATTTTTACAATTCAATCCCCTCATTAAAATTCATGTTCACATCTATCCAGCACAGCCGCTATTACTTGATCCATGTCGTAGTACTTATATTCACCAAGACGACCACCGAAAATCACCTTTTCTTCTGCATCAGCTAATTTCTTATACTCACTATACAACAAACCATTCTTAATATCGTTTACCGGATAATACGGCTCATCACCAGGTTTCCATTCACTGCTATATTCACGGCTGATAATAGTCTTTGGCAAATCATCACCGTTCTCATCTTTACCGAACTCAAACCATTTATGTTCAATAATGCGTGTCCACGAAGTTTCACGGTCGGTATAGTTCACTGCTGCATTACCCTGAAAATTCGGTTTATCCAAAGTCTCCGTTTCAAAACGGACAGAACGATATTCCAATGTACCCAATTTGTAATCAAAGTAGGCATCAATAGGGCCAGTGTAAACCACTTTGTCTGCCAATGTATCTAATTCAGATTTATGTTCCAGATAATCGATATTCAGTCGAACCTCAATTCCATCCAACAAGTTGGCAATCATCTTGGTATAACCACCAACAGGGATACCCTGATACAATGCGTTAAAATAGTTATTATCAAAGGTCAAGCGCACAGGCAGACGTTTTATAATGAAAGAAGGAAGGTCTTTACAGTCACGTCCCCACTGCTTCTCAGTGTAGCCCTTAATAAGTTTCTCATAAATATCACGGCCCACAAGAGAGATTGCCTGTTCTTCAAGGTTCTGCGGCTCACCAATGATTTCCCTGCGCTGCTCCTCAATCTTGGTAGCGGCTTCTTCTGGTGTCACGACACCCCACATTTTATTGAATGTATACATATTGAAAGGCAGTGAGTAGAGTTCACCTTTGTAATTAGCAACGGGCGAATTGGTGAAACGATTAAACTCTGCAAACTGCGTAATATAGTTCCATACCTTTTTATTATTCGTATGAAAAATATGCGCACCGTACTTATGGACATTGATGCCCTCGATATTCTCAGTGTAAATATTTCCTGCAATATTAGGACGTTTATCTACAACCAATACAGTCTTACCATGTGTTTTTGCTTCATGGGCAAAGATGGCACCGTAAAGACCAGTGCCTACTACTAAATAATCATACATATTTTTTTGCTTCCTTTCATTAGACAAAAGACTTCTTAACTTTTCAAGCACTCATATCTATCAGAAAAAGTGCAGTTTTTACTTAATACAATTCATTACTTAGCATCCGTTTTTTTAATCACTTTCACTTTAGATGTTAACATATTCCAAATTTCTGTAACCATAGATTCTTTTCTCATAAAAAGATATCCACAATACACGCCCCAAAATAAAACGGATGATAATACCAGAGTAAAAAAGGAATTCAAATTAGCGTTTTTAAGCCAAACAGAACATACTGTACCTAATATAATTGCCACAATTATTCTCATATAATGTATATTCTTAAATGCCTTGTTTACATTTTTATAGAGCGAAAAATATTGCACCAATAGCACAACTAATTCTGCTACTAAAGTTCCTATTGCAGCACCTGCTGAAGAGAATCGAGGAATTAGTATCAAATTAATAATCAAATCAGTAACAGCACCTGCTATTTCTGAAAAAAGTACTACGTTTTCTTTTCCAATTGGGACTAATATCTGTATTCCTAAAACATTTGTTATTCCTATAAACAACAATGTTGGCATAATTATTTGCATTGGAAAAACTGCCCCTGCATAAGCACTACCTGACAAAAAATAAATTCCTTCTTTTGCGAATAATATAAAATAAATCATTAATGGTGTTGCTATTAAAGCTACAAAATTCAATGCTTTTCTTGTTATTCTCCAAAAATCACCTATTAAGTTATGTTCCACATAATAAGTTGCTCTAGGCAAAAGAACAGCCCCAAGTGAAGTAACTACCGAAACTAAAATATTTTTAATTTTTACAGCCGCATTATAATATCCCACATCAACATTAGTCTTCATAAATCCGAGCATAACTGTGTCAAGATTTGTGTAAATTGTCGTGGCACATGCCATTGCAAAAAAAGTTATAATCGGCTTTAAATGCCGTTTAAAATTATAGTTTCCAACAGGTCTTAAATCAATAAATCTATGGACATTTATAAAATTAAATATATTTGATGCAGATGCTGCAAAAATTGAAATCCCACCGTATAAAAGGTAATCCGATTTTTTATGAATCAAAAGAAACATCATGATTAAAGCAATAAACTTAAACAATACTGACCTTAGAGTTATATAGGTGTATTGTTCTAAAGCCTTATATAGCCATTCCATGCCTATTGAAGTAAGTATAATTGTACAACTCACAATTACATAAAGATTCCTCTCATTATGTAAACGAGGCACCAGTAAAATCGCACCGAAAAATACAATATACAATACCACGCTCATAATTAAATTAATAATAAGCAATTCTTGAGCAGTACGAGTTAGTTCTTCTCTATTGTCCCTAACCTTTGCACATGCTCTGATTCCATATGTTGGTATTCCCAATTGAGCAAACATTGAAAAATATGAAATTAACGAAGTAGCAAACGATACCTTTCCAGTTCCTTCAGGTAACAAAATTCGTGAAACATAAGGAAATGTTATAAGAGGAAAAATAAAAGATGACATCGTTAATAACATGTTCATTATAATATTTAGTTTTAAAGATTTTTGTTTCATTATATAAACAATAGCCTTTCTATATAAACTGATATTTTGGGGTTAAAACAAAATCACATAAATAATTTAACCGAATATTTTCCATTAAATTTACAAAAATATTTTATGTTTATATATTTTGTACAAACCGAATAGACATAAAGCCACATAGATAAATCATCTGATAGCTTATAATTGTCTCATCAATTATCTAGCCTGCAAGTGTAAGAAAATATTTTAGAAAAACTGTGCAGTTTCTCTCACGAAGCACTTTCAATTCGTAAATTATATAACTAAATTTTCACATAATTTTGTTTAGTGTCTTACAGTGTATACGGTCAATATATATTTTTTCGCTTTCATTTTCTCTTAAATGTATTAGGAAGATATTTTATATTTTTCCCTTTCTCATTTCTATAAAATCCTTTTATTGCATCCTCTATAATTTCAACTCGTTGAGGACACTTTCTTTTATTCGAAATACATCTAAGACGCAATAATAACAAATATGAAATATAATAGCGTTTATCAAAATATTTTTTTAAAGTATATAATCTATTTCTATATCCATAATACTCTTTAAATGTAACAATTCCATTTGCACCATTATTGCCACAATCATGGATCATTACTAGATCTGTAAAACATCCTATTTTGTACTTCTGATTTATTCTTATAGATAGGTCTGTATCATCATACCAAATAAAATAATTTTCATCCGGATAGCCTACATCCTCAATCACGCTCATTTTAATGCAAACCCCTACAAAAGAAAATAAATTTATGTCAAACACAAATTTACTATAGTCACTATCCGAAGCACTTATTCCTTTAATTCCAAGTATTCCTTTTTTTAAATACCGTCTATGCAAATATTGTATTTGTTTATTGGGATAAATAACTTTTGAACAAAATACACTATAATCGTTTCCAAATTTAAATATACAATCCTTCAACTTTTTTATATAACCGTTTCCAAGGTAAGCATCATCATCACTTATCATACACCAATCAATTCCAAGTTGCGTAGCCTTCTCTAAACCGATTTTAAAACCTGAAGCACCACCATCATTCTGCTCCATATGAATACATATCATTTTGTATTTTCTATTTGTCTGCTTTTCCCAATCAAACAAATATTCCTTAGTTCCATCATCCGACCCATTATTTACAACAATTAACATGTCATCTCTTTCCAATTGATCATCATAATGAGAAAGCGTAATTTTCAATTTATTCAATCTATTATAAGTAACTAACACATATCCAAACATACTATTTTTTCCTTCCTTACCTTTTTAAGTTTGTTTTTAGTAAAAATATTTTTATAATATATATCCACAAAATCATTCTAAAGAAACTTGCTCCCAGCAAATTATTATAAAATCGATTTCCAAAAAAACAAAAAACCAAGCATGATGCTGCATAGCTATAAATAACTAGCCAACTATCAATAATTTTGTTCGATGAATATTTTGCCTTGCGATACAAATATTGTGAACACCATCCAGAAACAAAACTAAAAATAAAAACTCCAAAAATCCCAAAATCTATGTAATAATTATAAAAACAAGTATACACATTACCAAGATTTACACCCTTTATAACTACAAAAGATAGTGTTTCAATTGTATCCTTTATATGCAATCCTAAGTATGTATTAAAAATATTATAAAACGAAGTTAATGTTGCATAGCCAAATACAGTTGAATGTTCTAATTCTCTGCTTAAATAATAATCCAAGTTTTTCTCTTGAGCGCCGAAATAACGGTAGAAATCATCATAAAAGTTACTCCAATCCATTTCGTTACGCCCTAGGATTCCTTTTATTGAAAAGAATATATATATCAATAAAAGGACTGCACCTATTCCTATTAGAACATACTTTGTCTTTAGTTTTCTATTCCAATCATAGCTTTTATAATAATAAAAAAGAATCGATACACCAAAAGCAACAATGGGTTCTAACGCTGAACCCCGAGAACCTCCCAGCAAATTAATAAAAATCGGTATAATGATATTTATAGCCAAAAGAACATTGTATCCTTTTCTTCTATATACAATATTTTTTGCTAAAATAGTTGAATAAATATAACATAATGCTCTAGATCCAATAACCAGTGATGAAATCATGAATGGCAAATTAAAGGTTTCTCCCATGCCAAATTTTCCATTCATCATAGCCAAATTGACAGAAGCTGACAACCCTATTGCACCATGTCCTAGTCCCCATTTTGTCAATAAATACGAATATGAACCAAGGGCCACTAATTCAATTACCAATGATGCAAGTAAATAAGTTCTTGAAATATTCTTATTAACATCTAGCTCAACTTCATTAGCCTTTCCATGAGAAATTTTAATCTTAGACTGAAATATACATCCTAGTAAAAAAGCCAATGTACCTAATACGAGTACCATAGTAGTAAGTAATTTCATGTCATTAAGTTCCCATTTTTCTTTGTTAATTATTCCAATAATAGACATTAAAAAGAATGGGGAAATAAATAACACAGCTGGATTACATATCTCTCGTTTTGAAAACTTATAGGATATTATCGTTAATATACACAATAACATTGCTAAAATCCAAACCAAATTTTTTCCTCCCTAATGTTACTAAAAATCAGATATTTATATAATTATGTAAAGTAGCAATTTTGATTAGAAATAATCCCTGTTTATTTCTTCAAAATAGACTATCTCTTATCATTTTTTGAAATAATATACTATATCTCCAATATATTTTTTCCTTGTCAAATATATATTTCTATACTTAAAAAGCTTTACCCAATATACAAATTTCTTTTTTACAAGTAACTTATACCTATAATCACACCAGATATTACATCTCTGTATATCATCTTCATATTTTTGGTTAAAATAACTAGATTGAATATACCAGTCATTAATACACTTCGTCCTTATAATTTCATTTACTTTATACTTATAGCCATGTGATATTTTCCTCGATGCATTGCTTTCATGTCGCCTATACTCTATGAATGTTTCATCATATAAATACAGTTTTCTTAACAGGCTGGCAATTGTCCATAAAACAGCATCATGAGGTGTACCCGGCTTCCAATTTATCATAAACAACGGTAAAAGTTCTTTTCTAAATGCCATTGTGCAACCTGGTCGCAATATTTGATAATATTTTTCGTCAAATATAACCTTGCTAATCAACTCATTTGTCTCAGTTCTAACTTTTTGCTGTATTGCCATCTTACCGCCGTTTTCACTAAAAGCATGATATCCAGAAATAAGCAACCATATATCCGAGTTATCCTCAAACGCTTTTGTCATTTTCTCAATTTTGTCTGTATGCCAAATGTCATCTTGATCACATGGAAAAATGACATCTCCCTTTGCCTGGTTCAAACCCTGCACAAAATTTTTCTCCCATCCCAGGTTTATTTCATTCTGTCGTATTTTCCAGTTTTCTAATCCATATTTATCTATATAATTTTCTATCAAACAAACAGTGGAATCGGTTGATCCATCATCAAAAATCAACAGCTCGTCTATTTTTCTTGTTTGATTTCGTAAAGATTCTAACATTTCAGGCAGAAATCTTTCACCATTATAGGTTGTCATTACTACTGATGTTTTCACGTTTTATCTATGCTCCTTCTGCCACTTTCTCATTTTACCCATCATGTCCAATGCAAGGAACATATGGTGCTTAATAAAAAACAATACAATTTTTCTTTGCTTTCCGATTCCAACTGTATTCTTCGTCTTTAAAGCCTCTTTTACAATCGGCTTTCCTAGATATGCTGCATATTTCCGCTTTTTATCTGCATACGGTTCCGTATTAGTCGGATTAAAATAGCCACTGATTGCTGTAGTTACAATCACATACAGTAACCGATTATCAAACCACGGTTTCAGCATTTCTTTATTATCAGAGGTGTCTATAAACTCCTTGATTTTTTCAAAGCATCTAATTACGAACTCATGATTTGCTTCATTATGTGACGCAGAAATTGAGTTTTCATTATAGATATAATGGTAAAATGGCTTATTGATAAATATTGCACTCTCCAATTTTTCAAATAGCCGAAGATTAAATTCTAGCCCTTCCGCGCCCTGACGAAGTACTTCATCGTGAAAAATCTGATTGTTTATTAGCAGTTTTCGGTCAATCAGCTTTGAATATGCAACTGCAATATTACCGTTATAGACCAAAAGCTGCTGCTGAAGCCATTTACATTCCTGACCCTTATATACTTTTCCATCTTCCAGATAGAATTTATATTCCGTAGCCGATTTACCGTAATCCTTCATAATGCCACACATAACGAGCTGCACCTGTTTTTCATCTCCGGCACTATACATGGTTTGGCACATATCTGGCTCAATCCAGTCGTCACCATCCACAAACATGATCCATTTGCCCTGTGCAGCTTTACAGCCGTAATTCCTAGCCGAGGAGAGTCCACCATTTTTTTTATGTAATACCCGAATTCGCTTATCTTTTTCTGCGTACTCATCACAAATCTTGCCACACTGATCCGGTGAGCCATCGTCCACTAGCAGGATTTCAATGTTTTTCAGTGTTTGTGTCATTGTGCTTTCAATGCACTTTCTTAAATATTGCTCCGGTACTTTATATACCGGAACAATAATACTTACAAATGGCTCTATCATTTTATCTACCTCGCACCCGATTTAAACATTTCTTCATTGTTCCATAGATTCCAGTCATCAGAAGCGCCTTCCGAATGGCCGTTTTTACTTTTACCTTGTTCGTGACAGGATAGTATTTTTCAAACAGCTCTTTACCCGACATCTTTGCTGCATCAGCCAGAAATACGGTCCGCTTTGAGTTCATTGGAACAGATTCGAACATTTCTTTTACACCTGCAACTAACTTATCCGCCGAAACTTCTTCACACCTTGCGTACTCCACTACCTCTTGCATGAGGCTCGCCGCTTTTTGAGAGTGACAAAGAACTCTGGTCGTACCTTTGTCATCATCCAATTTCTTATCGAAATCATATACTGAAAAACAATCCCAAATTGTGAAGTCGCTTACACGATACCTTTTTTTGAAAGGACACTCATAACAAGAAGGCCGATCACATGTGTCTGAGAAGAAAGCTCTTAACATTGGATCAAGTTGCGATCCTGCATGGTATACGTTCTTTCCATCTTGGATAATACTCATTGTGGAGTATTTATATCCATAAAACTTATCCCGGAAGCGGATGTTGTCTGGTTTTGGAAAAGTCTGTTTTTGACATTCCAGATATTTGCTCCATATCAGCGGCGACGGGATACCGTGACATACCACATCAACTAAAATCAACTTTTCATATGGTTTTCTCAAAAACTTTGATAAACCCTCAATTTGGCATGGTGTTCCGCTAAAGCAGACCCATCTATCTTTTTGGAGAAAATCTTTTACCAAACAGAAGGAATCTCCCAAATCGCTTTGTACATATTTGCTGTTCCGGAATCTTTTTAATTCATTAACAGCTTCTACATAGGTATGCTGTACATGAAAGTTCTCATCGTATGCTGCACCAAATACTACTCCGCCCCTTTGAAGAACAACTGTTGCTATGGCTGTAAATGCACCGCCTGCCGAACTATCCAATCTCACCTTTTCATCACAGTGTTGAACCAGATAAGCTTTTTGTGGCTTTTCTTCTTCAGTAATGGGATTTTGAATTGGACAAACCATGTTGCAGGCATTACACTCTACACATCTATTTTTATCGACAACCGGGTACAGAAATCCTTCTTCATCCGGTTTCATCTGTATACATTTCTTTGGACAAATCTCTGTACAGGCCGTACAACCAGCACAATCTTTTTTATCCTTAATTTCAATCATCTGATTTCCTTTCCGCATAATACAGATTCAGAAATCAAGACGAATAGCAAACTTAGTACTTATGCGTTAGCCTGACATATAGTTTTTTTGCTGCGCTATAAATACCTACTTTATAACAGGTCAACCTGATGCAGTGTTCCACTTTAACCTTAAAGGTCTCCGGGAAATACTTATTAAACAATTCTTCTCCGCTCATTCTATTTGCGTCTTTGAAGAATGACTCACGCTTCCCATTCGATGCAACAGATTCTTTCATTTCCTTTGCACCAGCTATAGCGGCTTCTGGTGCGATTTCAACGTAAGAGAAGTCATCCTTAATTGCATTAAAGATTTCTCTTCCCTTTTTTGTATGCACCAAAACTCTCGTAGCCCCTTTGTCATTATCCAGTTCTTTTGAGAACCTGCCAACATTAAAGCAATCCCATATCGTAAAATCACTAACACGATACTGCTTACGGAAATGACACGAATGGCACGATGGTCGATCACAAATATTAGAGAAAAATGCTCTTAGCCACGGATCAGATTCAACACCCTGATGGTAATTACCATGATTTCTGTCTGTTATGACATTCATCGTTGAATATTTATATCCGTAATGCTTATCGCGGAAACGAACTGTCTTTATATTGTCTGAAAGCACTTTCTTCTGATATTCCACATATTTACGAAATATCAAAGGAGAGGGTACAGCTCTGCAGACCACATCAACAGTAACCAGATTATCGTAGTCCTTCTTTAAAAAATTCTTTAGTCCCTCTATCTGACACGGTGTTCCGCTAAAGCATACGAATCTGCCTTGCTCTAAGAAGGACTTAATCTGTCGGTGGGTACCCCCCCACAGAACTTTGGACATATTTACTATTACGGAATCGATATAAATCGTTTTCCTTTTCAACTGCAACATGATGAGCCATTAGGTCGGTGCCCAATTCCACACCAAACACAACACCATTATTGTGCAAAACATATTTAGCAATTGCCGTAAACGCTCCACCAGCTGTACTTTCTCTTAAGATTTTTTGATCTTTATTCTGTACGATATATGCAGCTTGTTCAAAAGGTTTCTCCTTTGCAGTATGAATGATTGGGCATACTCTTTCACAGGCACCACAATCAATGCAGGTTTCTTTGTCAACAGTCGGATAAAGAAATCCTTCATTATCTTCCTTCATAGCAATTGCATCTTTCGGACAAATTGCTGCGCAGGCAGTACAGCCACAACAGTCCTGTTTTTTATTAACTTCAATCACAAATCTGTACTCCCTTCATCTTTTAATGCTGTCAAAAGATATTCATAAGACTTCTGTCGGATTCCTTCTAACTTTTTATGAACGCTTTCAAAATCTGTTTCTATCTTTAGACAATCGGCTATATTTTCTTCTCCCATCAGTAATCTGCCAGTGATACCTGCCATGTGAAACAGTGTATCTAACCGACTGTTTGTAGACTGTTTTGTATTTCTGTTATACCGACGGAATGTAAAAAACTGCCGATTATAAAGAATTGAAAATACAGAGCAGTGGAATGAATCCGTGCAAACATATTCCGCATTTCGAATTAGATTCAGAAAATCTGCCGGATCAATATCATAAGGCGTTTCATCAGCATAACCTTCATCGCTCTTTACAAATTCATCCAAATGTGTTAGTGCTATAATCTTGCAGCCTGTAGCTTCTTTTAAGCGTTTTGCAAATTCTCTATGAGGCGGATTGTTGCCAAGAAAATAGCACAGAATGTACTTTCCCTTTACAATTGGCTCTTTCTGTTGAATTGCCATCCATTCATCGCCTGTAAACAGCAATGTCGGATCACAAACCACTGGAACATCGCGATTCGCAATTTCTTTCACCAGTTTTTGACCCGATTCTTCTCTTACACCAATGTGCTTTATTTTCTTTAAAAACACCTCTGCCTTTTTTGTAGAATCCTTCGGCAAACTTGACTGTCCAAAACTTGTTGCATAAGCAATCGAATTTACTGTCTCTGGAACAAAGTTAAGTGTGTAATAATCCGCTGCAATGTTTCCAGGAAGCCATAACTGATCACTTCCCACAAGTACACTCGAATAGTTATCTTTACATTTACGTCCAAGCTCTGCCTTTGAATCATATTTTGGAGATAGCCTAAACTGTTTACGGCTAAATTCATCAAATTTTTCTGCGCGAACCTTAGACAGTTGTGCATACTGATTATTAGAAAATTTCTTAATCAATACATTCCTTGCCATACCAAGTTTAGACAGCAAAATATCTGAAGTTAAACTTGCCTTAGCAAAATACAGCAACTTTGCCTTTTTAATTTCTCCGTTAAAACCCAAAATATCTATGGTTTCATTTTCATATCCCAGTTTATCTAATGCCATCTGCGTGGCATATGCCTGTAGCATACTTCCATAGTTATGCTGGAAATAGCATGACACAATTGCTGTTTTTTTCATTCCAATACTCTCCAAGTCTTTTATCTATTCATTGCTGTTTCATATTTTTTACTATATTGTTCAGCCATCACCTTTGTGTTATACATCTTTAGAATATCCTGATATGCGTGTTCTGTTAGTTTTTCAACTTCGCCCTGACATTCTTCAATAGCCTTTACGAAGTCTTCCACTTTCGTACACACAAAGCCATTCTCACCATTATGGATAACATCCCGATTACCGATCACATTACTTACCACACATGCTTTCTTCATATACATGGATTCAAGTAGAGAAATCGGAAGTCCTTCCCATCTACTTGGTAAAAGAAAAACATCTGCATTAACTGCATATCTAATTGCAGTGCTTCGGTCAGCCCATCCCGTGATTTCGATATTCTCGCTTGTAAGTTGGTCTCGAAGTTCACCATCACCAATCCAGACAAATTTCACATCTGGAAGTGATTCGGCAATCTCATTAAACAGTGTCGGATTTTTCTGATAGCAGATTCTGCCCAGTGTATAAACCGTAAATGGATGTTCAACCTTTTCTGTCTTATCAATAATCTCCTGAAGTTCTGCCATGTTAATGCCGTTATTTACATAAGTAGCATGTTTGGTAAGTTTCAGGGATTCTTGATGCTCACCCACGCTGCAACTGATGGTCGTACAATTTCGCTTTGCACACACCGATTCAATCACCTTAAACATTCTACGCTTCATCGGCTTATAATTTTCCATCAGAAAACTATAACCGTGCGGGGTATAGAACATTGGGATTTTTCCATTGAACGCAACCCGACCAATTGCACCAGCTTTACTACTATGTAGATGGATTACATCAGGCTTGATTTTTGCCTCTATTTTTTTAACTTCAAAAAATGCGGCGATATCTTTCGCCGGATCAATTACCCGTCCAAAGTTTTTGACTTCAATCAAATGAATCCTTTTATCGAAATAGTCTTTATAGTTCTGTGGTGTCTGTTTTCGCACCGCATATGCAATATACATGTCATAAGAATTGACAAGCTCATTGGCAAGGTCAACGATATAAGTAAAAACGCCTCCGCCCATAGCTTCGACTATGTATAATATTTTCTTTTTCTCCGCCATAGGTAACATCCTCCATAATTTCCTATACTGCTCCATCATTCTTCATCACTCTTATAATAGTTTGAAAAATAATTCTTATATCATTCTTCACACTCCACTCCCCAATATACTGGATATCCAACCTCACAACTTCTTCAAAGTCCGTGATATTGCTTCTGCCACTCACCTGCCAAAGTCCGGTCAATCCAGGTCTGAATGACATTCTGGCTCTGTGGTGTGGTTCATACTTATCCCACTCATCGAGTGTTGGTGGTCGTGTTCCCACCAGGCTCATATCTCCTTTGA
>ERZ894206.523-NODE-523-length-29745-cov-14.021792_pt1 | contig 29745 bp, 42 predicted proteins | sample MGYA00380287_ERZ894206 | MGnify/ENA primary metagenome ERZ894206 (study PRJEB32331, sample SAMN06328483) | human gut metagenome | biome: human gut microbiome; feature: stool | host: Homo sapiens | collected 2013-04-12 ...
TACTAAAGCACATAAATGTGTCCTTTGAGGAGGGCAAGATACACGGACTTATCGGCAGAAACGGCAGCGGCAAAACGATGCTGATGAAGTGCATATGCGGCTTTATCAAGCCAACATCGGGCGAGATAACAGTTGACGGCAAGAAGGTCGGAAAGGATGTTGACTTTCCGAAAGATATGGGAATTATCATTGAAACACCGGGGTTTATACCATACTATTCAGGCTACAAAAATCTAAAGCTGCTTGCAGGGCTGAACAACAAGATAGGCAAAGAAGAGATACGCAACAGCATGAAGCAGGTGGGGCTTGACCCTGATTTAAAGCGCCACGTCCGCAAATACAGTCTAGGTATGCGGCAGAGATTGGGGCTTGCACAAGCCATTATGGAAAACCCGAAGATACTCATTCTTGACGAGCCTTTCAACGGTCTTGACAAGGACGGCGTTAAGGAAATGAGAGAGTATTTGCTCAGCTACAAAGAGCAGGGCAAGACTATTCTCATATGCTCACACTCTGCGGAGGACATCTCAGTGCTGTGCGATACTGTGCATGAAATGGATAAGGGAGTCATTGAGGGAGTAAGGTGACATAGACTGAGTAAGTATGGATTCGTACAAACAGATATCAGGAGCTAATATTGATAGGTTAAAATTAGGACTATTCTGAATAGAATAAGCTGCCACAGATTTTTTCTGTAGCAGCTTATTTTTTGTTTATGCTATTCTTTCTTGCGAAGATATCCGTCATCATATTTCTTAGCTATATGCTGTGCAGCTTGCCAAACACCCCATTTGTCTACAGCCTTATTCCAAATTGTCATATATTACAACATGTTTTCTGAAAAAGTTTACATTTATCAACACAGAAGTTGAAATAGCCATATAAATTTATCAAATTCCATTAGCATCTATCACTGATAGGCGCTTTTTTCATAACCAAAACAAGAAATGTGGGGAACAATTTATGATGTAAAATTACGAATATGCTCCCCAATGCTATAGATACCATAAGAGTAGAGAAACCGGCTCTTTTATACAGTAGAGGGATACTGTTTGATATATTCCCTTATTTCGCACATAATATTAAGGACAAATTTGCTTATTCTATTGACATTTCCATTATTTTATATTATAATTTAAGGGAAAATAATGGAGGTAAGGAAATGAGAAGTTTTAATTACTCTGCTTTTAAAGAACAAAAGTGGGATTCTGATATTCTCGGACTTATAGCGGCCATATACAAAGAGGCTGGAAAACAGGAGCAGTATCTGAAACAGCGTCCGCAAGAGATGGAGAAGCTTGTTGAGATAGCAAAAATTCAAAGTACCGAAGCTTCAAATGCGATAGAGGGTATCGTAACAACAAACACTAGGATCAAACAGTTGGTCGAAGAAAAGACTACTCCTCGAAATCGTGACGAGCAGGAGATCGCAGGGTATAGAGACGTGCTGAACGTTATACACGAAAGCTTTGACGCTATTCCGATAACTCATAACTATATTCTGCAGCTTCACAAAATGCTTTATAGTCATATGAACAATCCGCTTGCTGGCAGAACAAAAAGCGTGCAGAATTATATCAGTGCGGCTTACCCCGATGGACATACAGAAATACTGTTTACTTCGCTCGCGCCAAATGAAACATCTGAGGCACTTGACAGGATATGTGAAGAGTATAATCGTGTTATTGGTAATTTGGAGGTTGAGCCGCTTATAATTATCCCTATATTTATCCACGATTTTCTCTGTATATACCCTTTTAATGACGGCAACGGAAGAATGAGCCGTCTGCTTACCACTCTTCTGCTGTATCAGAATGGTTTTTACATTGGCAAATATATATCGCTCGAGGCAAAGATCTCTAAGAACAAAGATCTGTATTACAGTGCTATGAGTCAGTCGCAGACGGGCTGGCACGAGGGCAAAGAGGATGCTTTGCCATTTATAAAGTACATTTTAGGCACGATACTTGCATCGTATAAAGATTTTGAAGAGTGTACCTCGCTTGTTCAAGAAAAACTGCCTGCACTTGAGATGGTCAGAATGGCAAGCAAAAGCAAAATAGGACGATTTAACAAGCAGGATATAAGGGAACTCTGTCCTACTCTCAGTGACAGTTCTATCGAAGGTGCACTAAGAAAACTTGTTGCCGCAGGAGAACTAAAAAAAGAGGGCAAGGGAAAGAGCACCTGCTATTTCAGATTAAATTAGATTAGAAGATGTTCTACACATCGCATGACTAGGTTTTGGCGGACTTGGAGCGGCAGGTGAGTTTTTAGGTAATGCCAAGGCGGTTAGTTTGCTTGCCATAGAAAAGATAAAGTAAGGAGATAAAGTCATTTCAACAGACCCTGAAACAATGGAAACTTCTCCGAAAACTGTTCTTGAAACCTACATAAGAGAGGTAACAACGCTTGTTCATCTCACTGTGAACGGTGAAGAAATCGTTACAACTGTTGACCACCCGTTTTATGTACAAGGTAGAGGGTTTGTTGAGGCTGGTAAGCTGCTTGTTGGCGATAAACTTCTTGATGTAAACGGAAACATTCTTTTAGTTGAAAATTTTGCTATTGAGTTGACAGACGAACCCACTACAGTGTATAATTTTCAGGTGGAGGATTTTCATACTTACTATGTTGGTAAGAACGGGATTTTGGTTCATAATGCAGATTACTCCACAGTTGTTACACCCGATATGGAAAATAAAATACTTGAAGGTGAACGTGTAGGTTCTTCCAACAGAATTAAGGGTGGACATTCACCCAAAATAAATGATGCTAATCCTAAATATTCAGTAGAAGTACAACAAACATTCCCAGATGGAACTAAAAAAATTAAATTCATAACAGAGTTTCCAGATGGAAATGTATCCAAAATTAAAACAAGCACTATTTTCCCGGATAACTGGTCTGATGCTAAGATTATTGATAGTATAAAACAAGTTGGAGATGGCGTTCCTATTGGTAAAAGAATAGCCGACAATTCGTATTTATATAGAGATATTATCGATGGAGTTCAAATAGAAGTTATAAAACAAGGAAACAACGTAATCGCAGGATATCCAACAGGTGGCGGAACAACTGGCTTGCCAACTGGGTTTACATCCAAATAGGAGGAAACTTATGTTAAATGAATTTGAAGAATACATAAAAGGGAATTTTTCAGATGATTATTGGTATGATGACGCATTATTCTTATGTGAAGATTTTCTAAAACATTTTTCAGATTTAGAATGGACTTTACTAATTTCTAAAATGCAAAATTATGATATTCAAAGTCAAGTACGGCTTGCAGAATGTTTGGCAGATGTTAACAATAAATATAGTGTTAAGATTCTGATAATATTAACTCAAACAGAAAATAGTAATTTATTAATTACTTGTATTGATTCGTTAAGAGATGCAAATTTTTCTTTGTTAACTGTTGAAGAAAAGCATAACGTCTCAATAAATGCCAAAAAAGTACTAATAAGTTGCTCCGAAATGGAGAAGAAAGTTATTCGTAATTTTTTAAACAAAATACAATCCTCACAATAATGTGGAGAAATTTGTAATGAATAAGAATATTATCAATCTAGTAAGTAAGATGGATTTAAATAAGTCCGCTGATGAAAAAGAAATAATGGAGGTAGAGAACCGCATTGGCGTTAAGCTACCTATTCAATATAAAGAATTTATGTTGTATTCAAATGGTGCAGAAGGTGAATTAGGAGAAAATTCATATTTGGTTATATGGCCAATTGAAGAAATTATTTCACTAAATGAAGCATATTCAGTAAATCAATATACTCCTGGAATTTTATATTTTGGTTCTGATGGTGGAGACATTGCATACGCATTTGATATTAGAAATGAAAACATATCAATTATTGAAATTCCTTTTGAATCAATTCATATTGAAGATGCACAACTGTGCGCATATGGTTTCAATGATTTTATAGAAAAGATGTATAATGAATAGTCATTAATTAATTAAAACATAGTTTGCTTTTGTGCAATTCAACCAGAAACTTCACTCCAGCAAGTTGTATAATGGTTTTCGATTTACTGTAAGTGCTTTGGCAGTTTTCAGCGGAAGCACTTATAGTTCAATGAAAAAGCATCAAGAAACGCTTACTTGTTTTGTTGCAGGAACAATGATACTAACAGCAAGCGGACTTGTTGCTATTGAAAACATAAAAGCAGGATATAAAGTCATTTCAACATACCCTGAAACAATGAAAACTTCTCAGAAAACTGTTCTTGAAACCTATATAAGAGAGGTAACAACGCTTGTTCATCTCACTGTGAACGGTGAAGAAATTGTTACAACTGTTGACCACCCGTTTTATGTAAAAAAATCAAGGCTTTATCAAAGCAGGAGAACTAATAGTTGGTGATGAACTCCTTGATGTAAACGGAAATGTTCTTTTAGTTGAAAATTTTGATGTCGAGTTGACAGACGAACCTACCAAGGTGTATAATTTTCAGGTGGAGGTTTTTCATACCTATCATGTTGGCGAATTAGGTGTATTAGTTCATAATGCAGAAAAAATATGGTAACGGTCATTATGATAATAATCCTAGTGATAATCCCAAAGTATTAGCTGATGCTGAAGAAGATCCCAATGCAGTGTATGGCTATAAACCTAAAAAAGATGGCAGTTTGAAAAATTTCGCTAATGAGGATTGGTCAGATCCGGAATTTGTTGAAAGTGCAAGGCAAAAAAGAATTCAGTATATTGAAGATGATAGATCAATATGCGATTTAGTTTCTGATATGAAAAATAAAGGATGTTCTACAGAAGAAATAGCACATTCAATTTGTGATTATCGTAATCAAACAAGGTTAAATTCCTATCTCGATTTAGATGGAAATATTATAAATGAAAATGGATATAATGCTGCTTTAGAACGTATGCAAACTAGGTTTTATGATGCGTTAATTTCTAGTGGCAAGACACCAGAACAAATTATCAGTTCATCGATGAGAACAAATCCGGCAATGGATGCATGTGTAGGACTTTATGATGAAAATTTTAATAGTTATTAAGGAGTAATCATATGTACAAAATTGAAAAGAAAGAAAACTATGAGATTTATGCTTTTGACGAAATTGATTTAAGGATAAAGATTGTTGATAATAATTTATTAAAGAATGTATATATTAATTATAAAGGTTATAATCCATTATTTACAATGCTTTTAGGTGAGTTTTCTGCGGATTGCGAAATAGATTCAATACATTTTGATGTTAAAAGTGAGAATAGTAGACAAAATAATACCCTTTACGCAATTGTACAAAAAGAAGTTTTAGAGCTTTTTATTAAAGACATATATTTTTTTATAATAGAAAATAAGATAGAGCAAAAGCTTAATGAAAGAGATAAATCAATTTGGTCTTTTTAACTAATTGAATGAAGAAATTTACAATTTGCACAGATTAGCATAGCCGGTGTTGCCGTATTTACAGGCGGAATGAATAAAGGCTTTAACAGTGCGGCAAATAAAGCAGGCGTTAAGCCGTCTTGTTTCGTTGCTGGAACTCTTGTCATGGCTGTAGCAGGAATGGTTGCCATAGAAAAGATAAAGTCAGGAGATAAAGTCATTTCAACAGACCCTGAAACAATGGAAACTTCTCCGAAAACTGTTCTTGAAACCTACATAAGAGAGGTAACAACGCTTGTTCATCTCACTGTGAACGGTGAAGAAATCGTTACAACTGTTGACCACCCGTTCTATGTAAAAAATCAAGGCTTTATCAAAGCAGGAGAACTTGCAATCGGTGATGAACTTCTTGACTCAAACAAAAACATTCTTTTGGTTGAAAATTTTGATGTCGAATTGACAGGCAAGCCTGTTACGGTGTATAATTTTCAGGTAGAGGATTACCATACATATCACGTTAGTGGTTTTGGTGTGTTGGTGCATAATGCAGAGTATTCTCCAGAGAAAATGCAAAAAATAAAAGCAAGGCAAAAAGCTGGTCACGAATACGAAAAAAATCAACATGAAAAATTAAAACAAAAAAATCCAACCGCTGAAGCTCAAGTTAGAGTTAAGCCAATAGACGATAGTGGGAACGCAATGTCAAAAGGCGGCAATTATCTTGATGATTTGTACATCAATGAGCAAGGACAATTTGAAATAAACGAATATAAACTAGGACCAAAATCGCCTTAACAAAAGAATCAAATATCTAATGGTTTCCCAGAAAAAGCAACTAATAAGGATATGATGATTACAAGCGGTTCTCATACGGGAGAAATACTCCCTAAGGGAACGAGAGTTAATACATATAGAAAAGAATAAAATGAAATAGGTGAAATAAATGGCTATTACTGATAGAGATGTTGTAGATAGTGTTGCTTATGAAGATAGCATCCTCCTTCTTCAACTGTATGATCATCTTGATTTTGAGGGTGAGTTTGAAAAAGATCATATGTTAATGTTGCAGGATAAATTAAATACATATATATGGTATATTGATAGTAAACAATATTAAACAACATATCCTGGTAAGGATCTCAAAAAAATTCCATGTGAAAATTTTTTTTATGTTTGAACCGTCTTGTCTATGTAAAAGATTTATTGCACATGTAAACGGTAAGCTATTAAGTTCAAATATTACAGTAGAGTATGTTGTTGATAAAGACGATGCTGATTAAGATATAGTATTAAATCCTATTTTTGAACCTTGTATATAAGGCACATAAAACTTTTCGTCTTACGATTAATTGTGAAATGTTTTTTTGCTGCCAATTATCAATTCTGTAAAACTTAAAACTATTTACAGGTTGATAAGAATGTCTGTAATCAGAGGGAAAAATCAGGAATAATAAAAAAGAATTTCTTGCAAGTGATGGCAATTGGTATCAGATTGAAAAAGCAGATATGGCTCACATAAAAGATGCAGTTGTTTGGTGGAATGAAAAAGGCAGATTTTATGGTGCAAAAGCCCCAGAAGTGAGAGCATTTATGTTGGATTCTAATAATTATTATTTAGAATTATATAGTATTAATCGATCTCAAGGTGCACACCTAGGTACTTATTTGCCCACAGCGACCACATAAAGTTATAAATGTAAGTAAAAGGAGATTTTTATGGAATTGAATGATTTAGTTTATAAAAAAATTGTTAAGTTAAGTGAACAAGGCGACGAATTAGCGGATAATTTCAAATATGATAAAGCAATTCTCAAATATGAGCAAGCGCTAAACTTGTTGCCAAAGCCTATCTATAATTGGGAGGCAGCTACTTGGCTTTTGACTGCACTTGGAGACGTTTATTATTTAAATGATAAATATGAAACGAGTTTAAATTACTTCTTGGAAGCTGAAAAATGTCCTGACGGCTTGGATAATCCGTTCATTTATGTTAGAATTGGTGAATGCTTTTATGAGTTGAATAATTTTAAACAAGCACAAGATTACTTAATAAGAGCATATATGTTAGATGGTGAGGAAGTTTTTTCGGATGCGGATCCTAAATATTTAAATTATATTAAAGCATTAATATAATACCCATTGAATCAAAAATTCTGTTTGGCGATAATTGGCTGAGTGACTTTAATGCTACATTACATAAAAGTTCAGTATATAATTTTGCACAGACGACCATAGCCGGAGTTGCTGTATTAACAGGCGGAATGAATAAAGGCTTTAACAGTGCGGCAAATAAAGCCGGATTTAAACCGTCATGTTTCGTTGCTGGAACTCTTGTCATGGCTGTAGCAGGAATGGTTGCCATAGAAAAGATAAAGTCAGGAGATAAAGTCATTTCAACAGACCCTGAAACAATGGAAACTTCTCCGAAAACTGTTCTTGAAACCTACATAAGAGAGGTAACAACGCTTGTTCATCTAACTGTGAACGGTGAAAAAATCGTTACAACTGTTGACCACCCGTTTTATGTAAAAAATCAAGGCTTTGTCAATGCTGGCGAACTAATAGTTGGCGATAAACTTCTTGATGTAAACGGAAATGTTCTTTTAGTTGAAAAATTTAATGTCGAGTTGACAGACAAACCTGTTAAGGTGTATAATTTTCAGGTGGAAGATTTTCATACTTACTTTGTTGGATAGAATAATATTTGGGTGCATAATGCTGAATGTGGCGGCAGTTACAAAGAAGTTAGTGAAAAGAATAAAGAATATAATTCAACGCAAAGTGATTATACGAAAAAACAGCATGCACACCATATGCCCGCACATGATGCTTATCCGGATGATATAAAAGAAAAAATCGGAACAGTCGGTAGCGGAAAAAATAAAAAAGTTAACGGACCGAGTATTTCAATGAAAAATTCTGATCATACGCAAACAGCAAGTTACGATAATAAACCAGGCGCAAAGGCATATCGAGCTAAGCAGAAAAAACTGATAGGAAACGGAAAGCTTCAAGAAGCTTTTGATATGGACGTTGCTGATATAAAATCGCAATTTCCTGGAAAATATGATTCGAGTATTCAGCAAGCACAGGATACCCTAAATGATATTATAAAAAAGGTAGGAAAGTAAAATGAGCAAAGAATATGAGTTGTTCCCTTATAGAGGCATTGGCGAACTCTTTTTTGGAATGACACGTGAAGAAATACAACGATTATTAGGAAAGCCTATTTCATCTAACAAATATGGGTTTCCTATTCAAGATCGTATTTTAGACGATTATGGTTTTTTCTATACATTGTTCAATAATCAAATGACTTTAGAAGCTGTTGAGTTTTTTCCTGAATATACTGAAGAAAAAATCGTGTGGATCTATGGTGATGTGTCGATTCAGTTAACAGCCGACAAAGAAACTACATTAGAAGCACTAAAAAAAGTAACTGATGATATCGTAAAAGATGAAGATGAATCAGAAGGCTACTATAGTCAAAAATTAGGAGTTAAACTCTTTTATCCTGATGATGAAGACGATGTTGTGACTTTGATTGTTCATGATCTTCATTGTTACGATGAGGAAGAACAATATTTGAAAGATTTAGAAAATGGTGTCGAATAAAGAAAATAATCTCTAGTTTTCAACCAGAAAAAGAGGTGGTAAAAATGACGAGTACAAATAATGAGCAATTGATTGAGCTTGTTTCAAATGCGCAAATGGCATTTTTCAATGGGCAATACCACGAAGCATTTAATCTTGCACAAGAAGCGATTAAGCTTGATGAGAATTGTGCGGATGCGTATCAATGTGCAGGAGATGCGTATATGTCTTTGGGACAGTATTCGAAAGTGGTATATCCTTGAGTTTATAAATAACATATAAGATGCTGGTGATTAATTATGAATGCAAAAGAAAATAATTAATTTGAGCATGAAGAACCAATACTAGAAGTAAAATTCACTGATAAAGAAACTATGGATGTGGTTTACAGAGGACGAGTAGTCAGATTTGTTGGTGAATTGGGACTGCACGAATTTATGGCAGATATTGATTCAGCAAAATGGTTGTTTCCTGAAGATAATAAAATAACACAAAAAGAAAAAAGAAGAAATAATCACAGCGGTTTGTAACCAATATAATAAAAAAACACGCATATGTTTTTGTGACAAAAATTACAATGTAATTGTATGCACATTATAATTATACTATTAGGAGTTGTAGTAAAATACAACTGTATAAACTCTGACTATTATTGAGAGCAAAGACGATTTTTACGACGAGTACTACTACATGAAGCCCGAATGTGAAAAAAGCCGTTGGTAGAAATTCAAAGACGGCTGCAAAAAAGTCGGCGAGTGGTGCAAGGAGCATTGGAAAGAGATTCTCATCACAGTAACAATTGTAATAGGAGCAGTATTAGCTATAGTTGCTGTTGTTGCTTCTGGTGGTTTAGCTTTAGTTCCTCTGTTAACTACAACTTTGACTACTTTTGGAATATCAGCAGGTACAGCCTTAACTATCGCAACTGTGACAAGCTATACAGTTGCTGCAATAGCGATACTTTCAACTCTTGGATCAAGTACAATATCGAATTGTTTTTATTCCATTGGTTCTATTTATAGTAGTGTAAAAGGAATTTCAAATGCTGATTTAAGAAATTATGGAAAGCAATGGACAACTAATCCTCAATTTCGTTCAGCCATAAGCGGTGCAAGTGAATATAATTTCACACTTAAATCTGATTCGTCAACTTTCTGGTCTGGAATTGGAGTTGAGGGTATATGTAACGGAGATCAAATAGTGGCAAATTGTGCGGATAAAATGGGAAGATCTACTTTGGAAACAACTCTTTCATCGAAGGGTATTGAACTTCCAAATTGGGATGTTTCCAATCCTTCTACAATAAGCGCATGGAATAGTGCTTATTTCTCCTATGCAATGGAAATATCACAATATATACGCCTACTGCTGTTAATGTGATTACGCATACTACTCAGGTTGGTTCACTAATAAGGAGTTTGTTTATAGGAACTTCTCAAACGGGAATATTATTAAATGATTGGAATAAAAAATGAAAGAAATTAAAATTACAGGTACGAAATGGTATGTCGATATTGAGTACAAAGAGAATATCGCAAGATTTTGTGGGGAAATGTGCGTAGATGGTTTTTATGCAACAGTAAATAGTATATCTTGGATAAAACATCAAGGATATATCGAGAAGAATGAATTGACTGAACTTATCAAAGCGGTGCGAAAGCAAAATAAGAATAGTTCATTCAAAATTGAGTTTGTAAATGATGATGGAAGCGAATATAAATAATATATGCTGGATTTTTTACCGGGTAAAGGAGTGGTTTATGAGATAAAATAATGACGTATTTGTAAAATATAGAATAGATAAAGATTCAATTGTTTTTTGGACTTCGGACATTAATGAAAATATTTCCGATGTTGTGACTATTGACCAAAATGTGGCTGATGCTATTGATTTTGCAATTGCTCTAAATGTGCAACATGGTTCTAATTATGAGAATATTGAATTACATTTTGGATTCTCACGAGAAGAAGGAAATCTTTTTAATGGGGAAAATTCTCCAACTGTTGAAGAGTTTAAAAGGAGAGCAAATGAATTGGGTTCGGAGGTTATGAAAGATTTTGTTCATGAGGCATTACAGTATGTTGAATTTAACGATAATTTAGACATTGTGAATTTTGCTAATGAAAGTACTGATAGAATGATATCTTATAGTGGAGATATTATTTCGACAAGGTATGACGATCAGGATTTTTTATCTGATATTGATCCGAATAATATACAGTATAACTTTGAGAAAAGTAACAGTAATTTTCTCAAAGTTCAACAGGAATATAATAAGGCTGTAATGGATGGCAGAATCGATCCTAAATCGGAGTTCATATCAAATAATGGTGGTATTGATCAAATTCGCAATAATATAAATTACGATGTTAAATCTACTTTGGGTGCTTATATTGATGGTGAACTTGTAGGAGAAAAAAAGAAGAGAGCAGATAAATATAAACAGCATATTGATGCCTTTATAACATTTTTACAAGATTAACTTAATGAGGGATTTGTTTATAATGAAACATAAAACCATATTTTCTACGATGATAATTATTACTTGTATTCTTATAATATTTTTGGCTATTGTAATAGGTTTCGGAATATGGTTCTTAAACAGTGATAATGAAACAGAAGCTGATTTACAGTGGAAACGAAAAACCATTAACGATTGTATTAATCAAACAAGTCAGAATTATGATGAGATACGTGAGTTGGTTTGTGATCCGGGTTCTGATGTTGCACTTTTGGGACACGATTATGATTTGCTCAGCAAATTAACGAATCTTGAAACAATTACTATTGTCGGAATCAGTGACGCTTCAGATGCACAGAACTTTTTTGAAGAGTTAACTAAACTAAAAAAATTAACTTCTGTTAATATTGTAGATTCACCTATTGGTTCAATAAGAAAGCTGGCAGATATCAGAAGTCTATCAAGTTTGTGCATTAGATCTAATCCTTATGGGGGTGCTCGTTTTAAAATTGACGATATTAACTTGCTCGGAACAGAGGGAAGCTTCAAGAATTTAAAATCGTTGGAATTATACGATGTTCAAATTGAAACTTTACCGGATTTATCCGAATTAACGGAATTGAAATCACTTTCAATTTCAGGAGCTGATTTTACCAAGCTGGATGATGAAAGTGTTAATTGGGAGAATATTGTATCTCTCAATATAAATTCTACGAATATACACTCAATTGATAAAGAAATTATAAATAAACTTTATAATCTAAAAGCTTTAGATGTTTCTTATTGTAATATTACAGACATAAGCTTTGTGTTAAACTTACCAAAATTAGAAGAGTTCTCATATTTAGGGCATGATACTCATGGAATTGATTTGAAATGCTTAAATGAACATCCAAATTATGATGAAGCTTGGATGAAAGATTAAAAAGTTTAATAGAAGATAATGTTATGAAAGTAATATCAATTGAATATCCAACTCCGTTGAAGAATTGTAACATAAAAAATGATAATATTGATATTTTTGTCAAACTGGAAAACGGAAATAAATATTGCATTACTGTTGCAACAATCGATTGGATAAGCAATCATGTGGGAGAAAGTCATTTACCAAGCGGATCACCTGATTTAATAGTTAAAGAATTACAAAATCAGTTGATTGAAGATGCTGTTAAAGAATACTCAGAAGATGACGCATACTGGCTGCGGGTATTCAGTATGTCTTATAGGGATGAAGTTCCTGATTGATATAAACTTAAAACTTTATGACAATCAATATCAATCTTAGAAATAATCAATCGTGATAAAATATTTAATTATGCTTTAACTTTTATTCAAATGTTTTGAAGATAATGATGCTCAAGAAGGATCAGAAGTAAATGCTTTTCGACACACTTTTTGGATTTCAATTATAACAAGTAAGTGGGGAGAGAATATAGGCTTACAAGCTGGTAATGCTCATGAAAAAAATCAAAACGTTATTCATGAAATCAAAGATATATACTCGCATAAGTTTAAAACTTTAAGTGATGCTGATCAAGCAGTTGATTTGTTGAACAATGTTATTGGACGGGAAATTGGAAAAACAACATCAATTGATAGTACATCCAAAGATATAGCAAAAAAAAGTATTAGATTACTATTATACAAATGGATTAAATATTGTGAAGGAAACTGATGATGGATATTATGTGACTGTAAAAGAACGACATTCATACGAACGATACAAAGATGATTTAATTATATTGGAAACACTTGATGAAAACGGATTTCCACCAGATAATAAATACTATAATAAAAAAGGTGATTGAATTGGTCAAGAAATATATTAGAGTAATTTTGATTGGAGTATTGTGTATGGGAGTTATACTGAGCATTTTTTCAATAATAAATTATCGTCATTCAAAATCGTTAAAGGATAAAATTATAAAAAAATGTAATGATGATACCGAGATTATTATACATATGTCTGATTTTACTAGCTTTGAATGGGATAAGTGTATTGTATATGGACCGTCAACGCAAACGAAAGATATATGTGATGCATTTGATATAAATTATAATACATATCTCGATTTGAATTATGGAATTATTTTCCTTAATAATAACAATGTTACTTATGAAGAATTTTTCAAAGTCTCAGATTATGATTTTATAAATAAAATTCCAGAATTTATTATTTATCCATATAGACAAAACGAAAGTACGCAAGTAAAATATGCAAGTTTTGAAAAGAATGAAGCGGAATTTAAATGTATAAAGAAACATTCTGATAATGGCTATTATTATAGGCTTTACCCTATTAATTAAGTCGACATCGCACAAAGATTTTGGGTTACACTTGATTTTAAATAAGAGCATAAAGTGGTAACAAATGATCCGACGGCAACAACGGCTGTATATTGGTGAGCAGAATGGTATGCGTTTTTGAAAAACAATTAAGGTGAGATGAGATGGAATATTTATTATTTGAAATACTGTATCGAGGTTTAAACTATGAGAAGATGCGAACCACTAAACACATAAAAAGCAAACAGATAATTGAACTTAGAAAACATATGGCACTATTGAAAATGGTTTTGCACCTTGTCAATGCTATATACTATAAATTAGGAAATGATTATTGCAAAGCAATAAAAAATAACATTACATCAATAATAAAAATTGATCCTGAATATGCCGTAAAATATTATCACCCTTTATTTATTAATGATAATGCTGATTAGAAATCACTGAAATCAAAAGTGCTTTCCATGGATGAAAGCATATGTGATGTTGATGATGTTATCAGCTCGATAAAATCATCAACGCAGACCCAAGAGGACAAAATTAAATCACTTGAGTCATTGAAAGAAAATATTAGTGAATACATTTCCGATGTTGTGACTATTGACTAAAATGCGGCTGATGCTATCAATAAAAGCAAAAATGACTTTTAAGAGAAATATGAGTACTTAAAGCCGGATATTGAGAAAAGCTGGTTGGAAGAAAAAGTAGATAACGCTTGTGAGTGGTGCAAGGAGCATTGGAAAGAGATTCTCATCACAGTAACAATTGTAATAGGAGCAGTATTAGCTATAGCAATGGTAACAAGTGTTTCAAAGCTAGCTAATTTTGGAACTAGCAATCAATTATTAATTAACATTCCAAGAACTTTTGAATTTACATCAGGTTTATCAAGTCTATTTTCATTAAATGGAAGCATCATAAATTGGTTAAAGGAGAAGTGATAATTGAAAATGCATATGGAATTTGTAACAGTAGGCAAAGCAAGTAGCGATAAAATTCATGTAAAATATAATGATAAAATAGCAACATTTCATGGAGAAATAGGAATAGATTATTTTTTGGTGCTTGCTAATAAAATAGAGTGGTATCCAAATAAAAAAGCAACAATTAATGAAAAAATAGAATTGATGACTATAGCAAACAAAACCTTTTTGGGTGAGAAACGGTTGTATTTTATAGCAGATGATGCAATATGGTTTGATTGGAAAGGTTCTCCATTAATTGTTATAGAAAATAATATTATAAAATCAATAAAAATATCATGTGTTTGTGAAGTACTAGCTGAAGTTGATGAGTTTAACGATATTTCCGATTTTTGTTATCTAAAAAAATATATTGCTGAATTAAAAAAAGCAAAGAAACTTTGTAAAAAACACTCCATTAATAAGTATGATGGTTATGGACATAAAAAATTTTATTATAAGTGTACAAAATGTAGAAGTGTTTGGGTTTTAACAGAACCTGACGGCAATTTTAACGGAAGATTGGAAAAACTATAGGTTTATAGCTTTAGACACGAAAAAATATATGATCAATTATATTTCCAATCAAAAGTGTGGAATTGAAAAAATAAGCAGTAAAATAGCGGAATATATTTTACGTTTTGATAGTGCTGATAAGAGTAAGTACGTTTTTTTACGATAAGTATGAATACTTAAAAACCGGATATTGAGGATGGAGAATGGCGAGATCATGTATGAGGCTTTCAGAGATGCGACTGACGGAACTGCAGGGTGGTCATTCTCAGATGAGACTTACATAGCAACATTAGACTGGAAGGAGAAACAATAAATGAAAAAAGTCATCAGCCTTATTTCGAGCTTAGCATTGGTGATATCTCTGAGTAGTTGTGTCATTAAAGAAACGCCTATCATAAACGGTGTTGAGTATAAATACAACGATCAGTTCTACGCAGATACGGTAGATCAATTATTGACATACATAGACGATGGGGATAAAGACGGCGTAAAATCCTTACTGTGTAACGGTCTGAAAAATTCAGATGGTATTGACGCTGATATACAAGCGCTGATTGATGGATTTGAAGGCGATATAATTCGCACGACAGAGTATGAAAAGGATACTGTGAGCGCCAGTTCTTCAGGAAAAAATTATACCAGTGCTTTTCTTTCCAAATCATTTTATATTATCACGGATAAGCAAAAATATGGGGTATATATAGCAGTTTGTCCCATCGATGAAAAGCATGATGATGGGGAAGATCTGGTCGGCGTTTATAACATATCCATAAATACTTTGGATTATGAGTCCGGTGATATCGAGTGTAATACTGCCAATACTATTGAAATTGCAGACCATAACTGCTGCGTTGCTTCCGGTTATGGCGACAGCAGCAGTTATATAGTGGCTCAGACGGGCAATAAGTACGAAGTTATAGATATTTACAGGATAATCAATCCACAAAGTATTGTAAAATATAATGATATAACCGCATGGAACAGCAGAGATTTTCTGAGCTTTAAGGAAAAATTCGGCGCTCCGTATGCCGAATCTCTTGACAATGACAAGGAACATGTTTTAGCCGATGTATATATGTATGAAATTTCAGATAGCAATAAATATGCGATCGTGGCTGTTGGCAGAGATGACGGCTCGATCAATGCGCTGTCTGTTAAGGATATAGACAGCCGTTGGAGCGAAGATAATAAATATGAATATATTTTAGAAAATGAATAGATTAAAGGCAAGGAATTAAATAACAAATGAGCAGCGAAATAATCGGAACAAAATTCAAGTACACGGTATTAACATTGACACCGTTTTCTTCACACCATTTATGCACTGTAAGTCCGCTACTTTCCTGTGCCTGGATCTGGGCTGACCATTCAGTCAGGCGAAATTCGTTCTTTACCGTTGCAATCGTTGTTTTCATTATCATTATCTTTATCTCCACATCTAATTTGGTCTAAGCAGCTCTATAAACTTTTTGAGATTGGGTAATTTACTCTATGTAGTTGCTTGAAGTTTATTATACTTCTTTAGTCATCGGTGGGGTATATGCGGAGGGTTTGACGGTTACATTCAAATTCACAACGACAATGATAGATGATATTTTAGAAGATGTCCCCGTGATTGATACAAATAGATATATTTGATGTAAAAATAGAAAATGTTTATTCGTCGTTTGGTGGGAAAGGAAATGTTATGAAATTAGATGAACAAATTACAAATGAAGAGTTGCTTAAACTTACAAAAAAAGCATTTGAAAATAACGAGGTTGCTGAGTTCCTTTGCGGAGAGAAAGGATATGCTTGTCCTATAAGTCACTTTGTTCCAGCAAATGTACCAACGGATTTTAGTAGAGTTATAGATTTTGGAGTATACAAACTTTATGAGGAAACTAAAAATGAAAAAATTGTTGCCAAATTCGAAGAAGCCATATTGTATCTTCTTGATTGCGATCCAGCAAAGAATTGGATAGCGTTTATGGTATGTTGGAATCAAATTAGGAATGAAAAAAGACACGAAGCACCATTTAAATTCATTAATCAAGAGTTAATTGAGAAATTGAAGGAAACGCTATTAAAACACGAAAAGGAGCTTCGTGTTTGTAAGGAATGGCAAGGTTGGAATGAAGAAAATGGGCTTTGGCAGGAAATTACAAGAATTAATAACATTGCAACTAAAAATTATGGGGTGAGTATATTATGAATATAGACGAAATATTTAGTAAAGGTGCATCTTATCTAATATCTGAAAAAGGTTATGAAGACTATATTTCAGGCAAAGATGTTACATTGGGACGTCCTGTTGGAGATGATACTGTTGTTTTGGTTGCACCAAGTGCCGAAATTGATGAAGCTATAATTAAAACCAAATCCGGATGTTAACCCTAATATAGGAGAAATTGGCAACACGAATTCAATAAATGGAATCCCAACCAAACAATTATATAATCTATATAATTCATTAGGAAGAGATTCTGAGTGCTTACGTTTCATTCATTGTATTTACTATACAAGCGCAGCAAGAGGTTTTATAAGGGTTCTCTTTAAAATACCCTTAAATACTTTTATTATTGTGAGGTTTAGACTATGGCATTTGTTAATGAAAAGCTGACTCCAACGCAAAGAGAGGAACTGGCTAAGAAAAAGATTAAGAACCCATACGGGAGCTTTAGGGACACGACAGAAGGTATCATGTCCCTGTACTTAACTATTGACAAAAATTCTGAAACATGGTTAGCACATTGCTATAACCATCATGATACGAATAATGATATAGAGGAATTTATCTTTATGTATAAATCAAATCCGATACCTGTTCAAGCAATAAAGAGTATTAATGAACAACAAGTTTGTTGGAATATAACACGTATTGATTTCCCGAAAGGATTGTTAAACGATAAAGAACACCTTCAAATTTTGTTAGCGGGCGCGTTCAAAGCTTACAACATATCCGGATGGCCTGGCGAAGAAAGTGGACAGACCAAGGTAATATATGGCTATGAGTAAGGAGGTGTATTGTAATGTTGACGTTATTGGAAGCATTAGATGAGCTCAATTCAAAATCAGAAAGTGAACTTACGCTTGATTATCTTGAAGAACTTGCTAAAAAAGTATCTATCGAACCTGTGCCTCATTTAACGATTAAAGGCTCTGAAATGACCTAAAATTGGTCTTATCAGAGCCTTTTTTTACATTATGCTTTTTAACGAAATGTCATTTTAGGTTGTGCATTTATTCTGGCAGAAGGACGCAGGCACAGAAACCGGGTTCGGGCTGATAGCAATATATGGTGAGGTCTTTTCCGATCTCAGGGCTAAAATCCTTCAGCGTGTGCTTTGTGCCGTTGAGTGCTACATCTGCGTAAGATACCAGCCATTTTCGGTCTCCGTTGCGAAATACTTCATAAAAAGACCGATTCAGCATTTCTTCCACTGTCACACCCTCAACTACCGCCATCTCCTTATTGCAGTAGCGGAAAATAAAGTCAATACCGTGACCATCCTCATCGAATACAAGTTCGATAACACAGTAAGCCAGAGGCATTTCGTCCATAATACTGCACTTTTCGTAGAAACCCAACGGCGGGTCGAATTCCTCCTTAGGCGACGGAACGTCTAGCCCAAGCTCCTTACGCAGCCGATGTGGAGGGGCTGAATGGCAGCTTTGACAAGACCGAGTTTGATCTTGCTTCTGCAGAGAATACAACAATTGAAAACGCCCCAACAGACACAACTGCTTTTGGCATTTTCGGAGGTGCGATCACAAAAGATCAGAAGATCGGAACTATTACAGTAAAGATCACCTCAGACACCTCAGACTCCTCAGACACCACTATGGTGAAAAATTTGGAGGATCTGCGCAGCGTATTTGAAAATGGCGGCAAGGCAAAGCTAAACAACGATCTTAACGGAGCAGACGAGAGGCTGAAGCTTTCGTCAGGAAAAGATCTGGAGTTTGATCTGAACAGAAAGACGCTGAGCGTCGAATCTATTTCACTCTCAAATGATGGCAACGAAACGCTGACGCTGCGCAACGGTACTATCGGTTGTTATGTGCAGATGAATGGAAGAGCTGAACAACATCTGATCGTTGACAATTGTACTCTGAATGGGTTGGGCGACAATAATAATTACTCAGATGTGACCTTGAGAGATTGTGTCATCACGAAAGATTGCTTTACCAGCTATGGCGGCATTTGGAAATTCGAGGGAGTCAATAATATTACCGGAACAATGAAAGTTAAGAAAGATGTCACCATTTCCGGCGACTTTACGTTAGGGACGCTTAAAGTTCCCATGGTTACTACCGGTACGCCGACCTTAAAACTGTCGGGTAATATTCGGATAGGCAAATTCTCCTTTGATAGTGTTTATAGAGAAGAGGCAAAGATCATCTGCGGCGTGGGTACATATAACTTTAAGCCTGATGAATATGAAACAGGAAGATATGGCGGTATTCAACTAGCAGAGGGATGCACCGTCAGCGGACCTGATGAGAACGGCATTTACACCGTTACAGCGGAATAAGGAGGGCAGAAAAATGAAAAAAGTTATTATATCCATACTGTCGCTGGCAATGACAGCCTCTATGGCGGTTCCTGCCTTTGCGGACACCACTGCCGACGTGCAGGGCAAATATATGGCAGGTGCGGAATCTCCTGTAACTATATCCGCCGACATTACTTGGGAAGATATGACCTTCGAGTACACCGAGGGCGAAAAGACTTGGAACCCTGAAACACATCAGGTCGATCAGGCAGACGGCAAATGGACCAGCGACACAAAGGCTATCACATTTACAAATCACTCTAATGTGGGCATTATGGCGAAGTTTAATTTTGCTCCCGAGGGTGATATTGAGGGCAGTTTCACTAAAGACGGCACCTCAACTGATAAACTTGAGCTTGACACTATAAAGAATTTGGAGGAAGGCTCAGCCGCTCCGTCTGACACGATGAACTTCGGTATTACTGGTGGTGCTATCAGTGAAAATTGCAAGCTGGGAACTATCACGGTGTATATCACTCCTAATGACAACAGCAACTATATCTTAACAGAAGCTGAACTTACTGAAGCCGCTGTAAAAAACGCACAATGAAAAAAAGACTGCTTTCTACCCTTTTCCGGGGTAGAAAGCAGTCTTCTTTTGTGGTATAATACTATGCACTGTTTTGTATGTGTCAAGTTTTATTATACAGGATCAACTTTATTTTTCGCCAATAAGTTTACGCTGCTTTATATGCTTTTTACCAGAATTGGCAAAAAAATTAGGCAGCCGTTACCGACTACCTAAAGAACTTATTCTATTCTGCAATGACCTTGTATATGATAAATGCCCATAGTGCAAGAGAAATTATCATCACCATATAAAAATACCAGTGTTTTGTTTTGTGACGGAAAAATTCCATGCCCAGAAATCCTCCTGCAAAGCCGCCAAGCAGGCTCAGACCAAGGAGCGTTTTCTCAGGTATCCGCCATTTGTGTGCTCTTGCCTTGTGCTTATCTGCACCAAAAAGTATGAACGTCAAAAGGCTCATTGCGGAAAGATATATTATAATGTATTTCAGCATATCTTTGTCCTCGTATAAACAAAGGGCGGAAAAGCTCCGCCCTTGTATTTTTGTTTTTTTACTTGAAGTAAGCTACGCCGCTTTCAAATATCTTCTGATCCTTTTCACCAGGAACGTTCTTTGATACGCAGCAGCCCTTACGCTCTGAGTGACCCATTTTACCAAGAACACGTCCGTCAGGTGAGGTGATACCCTCGATAGCCTGGAATGATGTGTTAGGGTTGCAATGAATGTCAAATGTAGGCTCTCCGTCAAAGTCAACATACTGTGTAGCGATCTGTCCGTTTGCAGCAAGCTGTGCGATCTCCTCTGCTGTTGCAACGAAACGTCCCTCACCGTGTGAGATAGCCACGCTGTGGATATCGCCTACCTCACAGCCTGCAAGCCATGGTGACTTGTTGGAAGCGATCCTTGTGTTTACCATTTTAGACTGGTGTCTTGCAATGGTGTTGAATGTCAGTGTAGGGGAGTCGTCTCTCATATCTCTTATCTCACCATATGGTACAAGACCAAGCTTGATAAGTGCCTGGAAGCCGTTGCAGATACCAAGCATAAGACCGTCACGATTTTTCAGCAGGTCATGGATAGCGTCTGTAAGCCTTGGGTTTCTCAGGAATGATACGATGAACTTGCCTGAACCGTCAGGCTCGTCGCCACCGCTGAATCCGCCTGGGAGCATTACTATCTGTGACTCTTTTATCTTCTTCTCCATTGCGTCAACAGACTCCTTGATAGCCTGTTCTGTAAGGTTTCTTACAACGAAGATGTCAGCCTCAGCGCCTGCCTTTTCAAAGGCTCTTGCTGTATCGTATTCGCAGTTTGTGCCAGGGAATACAGGGATAAGCACCTTTGGCTTTGCCACCTTGATAGCAGGTGCGACTCTCTTGTCTGCCTTGTAGCTGTACTTTTCAGGCTTTTCAGCAGGCTCTTTCACATGAACAGGATATACAGGTTCAAGCTTGCCCTCCCAAAGTGTCTGGAGCTTGTCAAGGCTTATTGTGTAATTGTCTGACTTTATCTCATAGCTTTCTGTTGTTTCACCGATAACTCTCTCGTCAGTGTCAACGCCCTCAGCAAGCTCGATAACAAATGCGCCATAGCAAGCTCTGTAAAGTTCTTCTGCTGTGAGCTTGTCTGTGAACTTAAAGCCTATCTTGTTACCAAATGCCATTTTTGCAACAGCCTCGGATACACCGCCGTAGGATACAGCCCAGCATGAAAGCACCTTGCCCTCAGCAATAAGCTTTTCTACCTTTTCAAATACTGCCTTCAGTGAATCGAAGTTCACAAGCTTGTTGTCGTCATATTCAGGCTTGATAAGGATTACCTTAGAGCCGGCCTTCTTGAATTCCTGTGAAACTACCTTGTCTGCGTCTGTTACTGAAACAGCGAATGAAACAAGTGTAGGTGGAACGTCTATTTCCTCGAATGTACCTGACATTGAGTCCTTGCCGCCGATAGAACCGCATCCCAGTTCTATCTGTGCCTTGTATGCACCGAGGAGAGCAGACATAGGCTTGCCCCAACGCTCAGGATCATTCTGTGTTCTCTCGAAATACTCCTGGAATGTGAGCCAGCACTTCTCATATGTACCGCCTATTGCGATGACCTTTGCGATAGACTCAACTACAGCGCTCATTGCACCGTGGTATGGGCTTACAGATGAGAGATATGGGTCATAGCCCCAGCCCATAATGGACGTTGTCTTTGTATTGCCGTGAAGAACAGGGAGCTTTGCAGCCATTGCCTGTGTAGGTGTGTTCTGATATTTACCGCCAAATGGCATAAGAACTGTGTTTGCACCGATTGTTGAGTCAAATCTCTCAATAAGACCCTTCTGTGAGCAGATGTTGAGGTTTGATATCATGGACTCCCAGCGGTCAGCAGTGTCAGCGTCGTTGCTCTCTGCTGCGAAAACAGGAGCAGGGATAGAAATATCTGTGTGCTTTTCAGCACCGTTTGAGTTAAGGAACTCTCTTGTAAGGTCAACGATAGTGTTGCCGCACCAGTTCATTTTAAGTCTTGGCTCAGCAGTTACTCTTGCCACCATTGTTGCTTCAAGGTTTTCCTTTGCAGCCTCAGCCATGAACTTTTCAAGGTCGCTCTTTGCGATAACAACAGCCATTCTCTCCTGTGACTCAGAGATAGCAAGCTCAGTGCCGTCAAGACCGTCATACTTCTTTGTAACAGCGTCAAGGTTGATAGAAAGTCCGTCAGCAAGCTCGCCGATAGCAACGGAAACTCCGCCTGCACCGAAGTCGTTACAACGCTTTATCATTGAAGTAACTTCAGGGTTTCTGAACAAACGCTGAAGCTTTCTTTCCTCAGGTGCGTTACCCTTCTGTACCTCAGCTCCGCAGTTTTCAAGTGAGTGGAGGTTGTGTGATTTTGAAGAGCCTGTTGCTCCGCCGCAGCCGTCACGTCCTGTTCTTCCGCCAAGGAGGATAACGATATCCTCAGGCTCAGGTCTTTCACGTCTTACGTTCTCAGCAGGAGCAGCACCGACTACAGCACCTATCTCCATTCTCTTTGCAACATAGCCCGGGTGATATATCTCGTGAACGTGACCAGTAGCAAGACCTATCTGGTTGCCGTATGAAGAATAACCGTTTGCCGCACCTACAACTATCTTTCTCTGTGGAAGCTTACCTGTGATAGTGTCCTCAACAGGAACCAGCGGATTGCCTGCGCCTGTTACTCTCATTGCCTGATATACATATGAACGTCCTGACAGAGGGTCTCTGATAGCACCGCCGAGGCAAGTTGCCGCACCGCCGAAAGGCTCGATCTCTGTAGGGTGGTTGTGTGTTTCGTTTTTGAACATGAGCAGCCAGTCCTCAGGATTGCCGTCAACGTCAACAGTTATCTTAACGGAGCAAGCGTTTATCTCCTCACTCTCGTCAAGGTCTTTGAGCAGACCAGCCTTTTTAAGCTGCTTTGCGCCGATACAAGCAAGATCCATAAGTGTAACAGGCTTGTCAGTTCTGCCTGCGTAAAGGTCTTTTCTTGTGTTGATATAGTCTGCAAAGGTAGCAGCTATGTAGTCTGAGTCGATAGAAACGTTATCGACGATAGTGGAGAATGTAGTATGACGGCAGTGATCAGACCAATATGTGTCTATCATTCTTATCTCAGTGATAGTAGGATTTCTCTTTTCAACGTTCTTGAAATAATTCTGACAGAACTTGATATCGTCAAAATCCATTGCAAGACCCAAGTCTGTGAGCATGAATCTCAGGTCATCGTCTGTTGAATAAATAAAGCCCTCAACAGTCTTGACTGTGGTAGGGATAGTGTACTTGATATCGAGTGTATCGAAGCAATCAAGGGAAGCTTCTCTTGACTCAACAGGGTTTATCATATAGTGCTTGATCTGGTCAAGCTCTGCTTCTGTGAGTTTGCCAGAAACGATATAAATTCTCGCTGACTTGATAGTAGGTCTTTTTCCTCCAGTGAGAAGTGAGATACACTGTGCGCAGGAATCAGCTCTCTGATCAAACTGACCTGGCAGATACTCAACTGCAAAAACAAACTCGTCAGCTTTTACAGCAGGCAGGTGATCGTAAGTAACATCAACAGCAGGCTCAGAGAAAACGACTGGTGCTGCAAGGTCGAAATCCTCTCTTGAAAGACCCTCTGCGTCATAGCGGTTTATAACTCTCAGACCTGTAAGGTTTTCAAGTCCCAGAGCTGACTTTATTCCGCCGATAAGTGAATTTGCTTCAACTGCAAATTCACGCTTTTTTTCTACATAAATACGGTAAACAGACATGGCTACATCTCCTTATAATAGTTATTTCTATTATACTACATTTTTCGCATATTTGTCAATAAAATTCTTATTATTCGGCAGGGCATATAATTATGTGTGAATAAGCGTTGGCTCACTTGTTGATTTTTTAGTTCATAAAAGCAGAAATACCGCACCATTACAGTGCGGTATCCCTAAAATATTAATCTGCAAACGGATTTTCTGTTGGATAAAGCATACCCTTTGGCTGATTGAAGCCTATGTCTGTCATGCCAAGATATGTCATAACACTGTGGAGTGCCTTTCCATAGTGACCAAAAGCAACAGCACCGTGGTGAGGATAGTTCTTCTGAACGAGAACATGGCGGTAAAATCTGCCCATTTCGTTGATAGCGAAAATTCCGATAGAACCGAATGAACGTGTTGCAACAGGAAGTACCTCGCCCTCAGCAATATATCCTTTGAGCTGTGCGTCAGCCGTTGACTGGAAGCGGAAGAATGTTATATTTCCGTCAACGATATCGCCCTCAAGAGTACCTCTTGAAATATTAGGCTCGCTGTCTGGCTCAAGATTTCTCTTCATGATACGCTGGAACTTCATCTCAGGCTCTTTTACAAGGCATGAAGCTGTGTTTCCACAGTGGAAGCCCATGAATGTATCCTTATGTGTGTAAGGGAACTTTCCTGCAATATCATCATTGTATATGTCCGCAGGAACAGTGTTGTTGATGTCAAGGAGCGTAACAGGCTTCTGTGATACACAAACGCCTATGTATTCGCTGACAGCACCGTAGATATCTACTTCGCAGGCAACAGGAATGCCTATCTTTGTAAGTCTTGAATTAACATAGCAAGGAACGAAGCCAAACTGTGTCTGGAATGCAGGCCAGCACTTGTTTGCAAATACAACATATTTCCTTGAGCCTTTGTGAGCTTCTGCCCAGTCAAGAAGAGTAAGCTCATACTGCGCAAGTCTTGGAAGGATGCCTGCCATTTTATTGCCCTTGCCAAGCTCTGCTTCCATGTCAGCCACAACAGCAGATATTCTCTCGTCGCCGGCATGGGCGTTGAATGACTCGAAAAGGTCAAGCTCTGAGTTTTCTTCTATCTCGATACCCATATTGTAGAGCTGTCTGATAGGTGCGTTGCAGGCAAGAAAGTCCTGTGGACGTGGTCCGAATGAGATAACTTTAAGATCATTAAGACCGAGGATAGCCCTTGCAACTGGAACGAACTCGCTTATCATCTTTGCACACTCGTCAGGTGTACCAACAGGGTACTCAGGGATATAAGCCTTGATGTTTCTCAGTGCAAGGTTATAGCTTGCGTTGAGCATTCCGCAGTAAGCGTCGCCTCTGTTGTCGATAAGTGCATCACCGCATGGCTCTTCAGCAGCCGCAACGAACATAACAGGGCCTTCAAACTTCTTTGCTAGAAGTGTTTCTGAGGACTCAGGTCCGAAGTTTCCAAGATATACAACAAGTGCGTTACAGCCTGCTGTGTTTACCTCGTCAAGAGCCTTGAGCATATCATCCTCGTTCTCCACAACTGTAGGACATTCGTAGATATCTCCGTAAGCCTTTTTGTACTCCTGACAGACCTTGATACGTCTTGATTCTGAAAGCGACATAGGGAAGCAATCTCTTGAAACTGCAACGATGCCAAGTTTTACTTCTGGTATATTTTTCATGTTTTAACCTCCGATTTTCATTTATTTATGACTTTATTCTAGCATACCTTTGTGCTGTTTTCAATAGCTTTTTGTGCAAATTTTCGTGAAATTTAGTTAGCTGCCCAGCATGAAAAAGTGCGTTAGCCCAAGCCACTCTCTCACCCAATATGTGAACAGGTATCGTGGCTCGGTGTAGGCTGAATAAGCGGTGACATTCTCCACACCCTGAGCCTTTGCGATAAGGCTTGCACGGTATTGATGAAAGCCGTCTGTGACGATAGTCATATCATGGCTCATGCCGAGTTCATCGAGTATCTTGAGAGAGTTTTGGATATTTTCGTAAGTTGAAGTGGACTTGTCCTCCATTATTATCCTGCCGCTGTCCATGCCTTTTTCTAGCAGATAGTTTTTCATTGCCAAGGCTTCGCTTATTTTCTCATCATCACCCTTGCCACCTGAAACTATACAAAGCGTATCGGGATTGTCGTTCATAGCCGTAATTGCAGCGTCAAGCCGTCTGCGTAACATTCGTGAGGGGCGTTCGCCTTTTACCTGACAGCCAAGCACAACGATAACATTTGCTTTTTCAGGGCGGTTTTCCTGTGCTTTGTACATAAGTATGGAAAGAATGCTCACATATATTATCCCAGCAAGTATCAATGTGCTTACAAAGATAAGCCCGAATTTACCTGCGCCATGTCCCCATATTTTTGATATAATACCGCAGAATTTTGTCCAGTTTGCCGTTATGATCATTAGCATCACCGAAACGATGATGCCAAGCAGGTTGCCCGAGCATATAACAGGTAATGGTACAAGAAACAGAAACAACAGCAAAGTTTCCAGTGCAAGCAATATTATTTTTACGCTCATTAGTTATCTCCTTGTCTTTTTTATACTATTATAACATATAGCTCTCGTGATTACAAGGGAAAAAGAGAAAAGCGCTCCGCAGCAGCAGAACGCTTTTATAAGGAATGATTTAAGTTGAGATCAGATCACCGAATTTTTCGAGAAAATCACGCTTGTCGTCATATTTAGCTACCAGCGATACAGTTTTCTTTGTGCCAAGACCGAAAATACCCATAAGTGATTTTGGATTGAGTATTTTTGTTCCTGACTGCACCACCAGATCGTATTTGCAGCTTAAAGCCGCTTCATGCAAAGTCTTGATGTCATTAAGATCGTTTATCCTGATATAAGCTTTGATCATGTTCGTGATTATGCCCTTTGGCATATCCTCCTTTCGCAATAATAACCTCTGAAAAACTAAAAAGAACCGAAAATTTCTGGGATTTTCGTTTCTTTTTACTTTGGCAACAGCAGTTCTATACTTATATGTCACATATCTTAATCCATATATAATTATATGTCAGTGTGAACAAATAGTAAACAGATATTGTGTAAAATATTATATGCGAAGATATTAATATGAATTTTACTTATTTCATGTTAATTTATTATATAAAATTTGGATAATTAATCATATTAAAACGTTTTAGTTAATGTGAAACTTATATAAAAGATATAACAAATCACCGAAAAGTTTTCTTGTTACGAAAATCTCAAACGTTTTATATGCGCTTTGAATGAAAATACAACAAAAGTAGAAAGTATATATTCGTAAATATATTAAACTATATGATGAGATTTTGCAAAAATGCGAAATCGTTTAAATTTTGCGACAAAAAAAGCACTGAGCTTTTAAAACTCAGTGCTTTCGTGATATCAAAGTTTAGTCAACAATAAATTCTTTGATCTCGTCAAGGAATTTAGTAGCGTCGTCTGTGTGTGCTACGAGCTGGATAGGATTTGAAAGGTCAAGGCTGAAAATACCCATAATTGACTTAGCGTCAACTGCATATCTTCCTGACGCAAGATCCACATCAAAGTCGTACATAGAAACTACGCTTACAAACTTCTTTACCGCTGCAATGGAATCGAGCATGATTTTTACCTTTGTCATAAATATTCCTCCTTCAGAATGATCGGTATATCCGATCTTGATTCCCACATAAATTCTGTAGATCTTTTCTCTACAATTTATATTATAAACGATTTTTCTGATTTGTCAATGGATATTTGCAAAAAAAATTAAAATATGGTACAATAGTCAAGAGTGATAAAAATCAAAGTTTAGATTTATGCAATATGCACATATATTATTGTGATTTATTGTGCATTATAAACATTTGGCTATTGAAAGGAAATCAAATATGAAAGCCTTTTTCTATACATTCGGCTGCAAGGTAAACCAATATGAAACAGAAAATATAAAGGAAGCAATGCTGTCCGAGGGGTATGAGGTCACGGAGGATTATGCTGATGCAGAGGTATGTGTTGTAAATACCTGCACTGTTACCGCTCAGTCGGACTCAAAATGCCGACAGCTTATCCACAAGATAAAAAAAGCTAATCCTGAGTGTCTGATAGTTTTGGCAGGCTGTTTTCCGCAGGCTTTTGAAAAGGAAGCTTCTGCTCTTGACGAGTGCGGTATCATAGTTGGCACAGGTGCAAAAAAGGAGATACCTGCCCTTATAAAAAGGTATATCACAAGTGGCGAGCGTATTATCAGGATAGTTCCTCGTGAGAGGGGAGAGGCTTTTGAGAAAATGACAAACTCAGGTGCTGACCAAAAAGCTCGTGCGTATATCAAAATTCAAGACGGCTGTGATCAGTATTGCACCTACTGTATTATCCCCACTGCTAGAGGACACATCTGCTCAAAACCTTTGGAGGATATCGCTCCCGAAGTTCAGCAGCTCGTTGACTCAGGTCACAAGGAGATAATCCTCACGGGCATAAATCTTTGCTGTTACGGCAGAGACTTCAAAAACGGCACACGGCTCATTGATGCTGTTGAAGCCGCCTGCGGCTGTGATGGCGATTACAGAGTGCGTATCGGCTCTGTTGAGCCTGAGCTTATTTCAGATGAAGATATTCTGCGAATGTCAAAGCTTGAAAAACTCTGTCCGCATTTTCATCTTTCCCTGCAAAGCGGCTGTGACGAAACTTTGAAGCGTATGAACCGCCATTATGACACGGCGGAGTATGCTGAGCTTTGTGAGAAGCTTCGCAGGCATTTTCCAAACTGCGCTATAACCACCGACATAATGGTGGGCTTTCCCCAGGAAACTGACGAGGAATTTGAAAAGTCGCTGGTATTTGCAAAGAAGATATCTTTTGCAGAAACGCATATTTTCCCGTATTCACGCAGACCTACCACTGTTGCTGACAAAATGAAAGGTCAGCTCGACCGCAAGACCAAGCACAGTCGTGCGGCTCAAATGGCAGATGTATGCAACGAAACAAAGGCTTTGTATCTTAAAAGCCTTGTTGGCACAGTGCAGGAGGTTTTGTTTGAAAAGGAAACAAGCTCTCAGTGGCATCAGGGTCATGCGCCAAATTATGTGACAGTGAAAATACCGAGGACGAACGAAGAAGTTTCCTTAAGGCGACAGCTTTTAAAGATAGAGATAACCTCGTCAGATGGCGAGTTTTGTTACGGAAAACTTATATGAGTACAAAAAAGGCGCTGTAAAAAAAAGCGCAACAAAGCCCGTGGATTCCCTCGATAT
>ERZ894206.533-NODE-533-length-29342-cov-18.971489_pt1 | contig 29342 bp, 33 predicted proteins | sample MGYA00380287_ERZ894206 | MGnify/ENA primary metagenome ERZ894206 (study PRJEB32331, sample SAMN06328483) | human gut metagenome | biome: human gut microbiome; feature: stool | host: Homo sapiens | collected 2013-04-12 ...
GCTCGCTGTTGAGCATATACAGCCCCTTGCTGTCACCGCCGAACAGCTCCATCTTAGTGATGAGGTCGGCGGCATTCTTCTCCTCCTCGCCCTGCTCCTTGATGAACCAGTCCAGCATCTGCATGGCGCGGAAGTCCTTTGCCTCATACGCGGCGGCGTAGATGGTGTCGATGCTGGCGGTGACCAGCTTCTCATGCTCCAGCGCCTTTTTCAGCGGGGTCATGTGGTCGCCCCGTTCCCACTCCGGCCTTGCGATGGCCTCAAAGGTGACGCCCTCGCCGTTATTCTGCAAATACTGATAGAACAGCATGGCGTGATCCCGCTCCTCCTGCGCCTGTACCCGGTACCAGTTCTCAAAGCCGTCTAAGCCCACGGCGGCGTAGTAGTTGGCAAAATCCAGATACAGATAGGCGGAGTAGAACTCCTTGTTGATCTGCTCGTTGAGCAGCTTAGATACGTTAGCGTTCATGGTGCTTCTCCTCCATAATGTTGTCTTTTTCCTGCCCCCGGCAAGCGGGGCAGATATACCGGATCCTGAGGTCGTAGGAGAGGATCTCCTGCCCCAGTGCCTCCCGGATCCGCTCTTGCATATCCGGCAGCCGAACGTCCGTGATTTTCCCGCACCGGCTGCAAATCAGGTGATCATGTCGTTCCGTCCGGTCGTACCGGTCCGGCGAACCCGGCTCGGTGATGCGGAGCAAAAGCCCCTCTTCCGCCAAACCGTTCAGGTGCTTATATACCGTACCCAGAGCGATGCGGGGATGCTCCCTCTTCATCTCCAGGAACACCTGCTCCGCCGTGGGATGCTGCTGCAGCTCCGTTACGGCGGCCAATATCTCCTCTGCGTATTTCGGCATACTGCGCCCCTCCAAAATAAGAACTATTCTTGTTCTTGTTTTCCATTATACGCATATTCGCCCTGTTGTCAACAGCTATGGATGGCTTCCGCTGAAAAAATTGACGAAAAAGCTTGACATGCCAAACTGTATCTGTTATAGTTACAGCATAAACTGTGCTTTTCCCAAGCACAGATTATCGCAGGAGGGATAACCATGGACAGTTCTTTTAATCTGGCCGTTCACGCGCTGGTCTGCCTGAGCCACAGCGGACACTCCCTCAGCAGCGAGACGCTGGCGGAGAACATCTGTACCAACCCCACCCGCGTCCGCCGCGTGCTGGCGGGGCTAAAAAAGGCAGGCATGGTGGAGACCCGGGAGGGCTTGGACGGCGGCTACCGCCTGACGGCAGACCCCGCAACCCTTTCTCTCCGGCAGGTGGCAGAGGCGGTAAATACCCGCTTTGTGGACTGTGCGTGGCACAGCGGCGACATCGACCGGGACTGCGCCATCTGCTCCGGCATGGCGGGCGTGATGGACGCCCTGTACCGGAACATGAACGAGGAATGCGCCGCCTATCTTTCGCACATTACGATCACAGATATTGAAACACAACTCTTTACCCAGAAATAGGAGGATTTTATGATGCTTACCATTACGACCAACTGCTTCGAAAACGACGTTCTCCGTGCGGACAAGCCCGTGCTGGTGGATTTCTGGGCACAGTGGTGCCCCTACTGCCGCCGTATTGCCCCGGCCTTCGACAAGGTGGGGGAGCAGTACGCCGACACGCTCATCACCGGCAAGATCAACTACGACGAGGAGCCGCAGCTGATTCAGCGCTTCGGTATTGACACCATCCCCACGCTGATGCTCTTTAAGAACGGCGAGGTAATCGGCTCTGTGGTGGCTCCCGGCTCCAAGGCGGCCATCGAGGCGTTTATCCGGGAAACGCTGGCACAGTGAGGACACGATTATGGAGCAGATCTATGACATGATCGTCATCGGCGGCGGCCCCGCCGGCTACTCCGCCGCCCTGTACGCCGCCCGTGCCGGGCTTTCCACGTTGGTGCTGGAAAAGCTCTCCGCCGGCGGGCAGATGGCGCTGACGGAGCAGGTCGACAACTATCCCGGCTTCGAGGGCGGCATCGACGGCTTTACGCTGGGCGAAAAAATGCAGCAGAGCGCCGAGCGCTTCGGCGCGGTGACGGAGCTGGCAGAGGTGTATAAGGCCAGCCTTTCTGGGAGGATCAAGACGCTGGACACCAGCGAGGGCGTCTTTCAGAGCCGCACGGTGGTCGTCGCCACCGGCGCATCGCCCCGCCCCCTGGGCGTTCCCGGCGAGGACGCACTCGTCGGCAAGGGCGTTCACTACTGCGCCGCCTGCGATGGCGCGCCCTATCGGGGCAAGACCGTGGCGGTAGTGGGCGGTGGCAACTCTGCCGCGGCGGACGCCCTGACCCTGTCCCGTATTGCAAAAAAGGTCTATCTCATCCACCGCCGGGACAGCCTGCGGGCTACGAAGGTCTATCATGAGCCGTTGATGAACGCGCCCAACGTAGAATTTTGCTGGAACAGCACCGTCTCCGCGCTGCTGCACGACAGCCGCCTGACGGGGCTTCGGCTAAAAGATGTCAACACCGACGCGGAACATGACCTTGCCTGCGACGGCGTGTTCATCAGCGTGGGACGTGCCCCGGCGACGGAGCTGTTCCGACGCGAGCTGGCACTGGACAAATCCGGCTACATCATCGCGGATGAATCCACCCGCACCAACCTCTCCGGCGTGTTCGCCGCGGGCGACGTACGCACCAAGGCGCTGCGGCAGGTGGTCACCGCCGTATCGGACGGCGCGGTGGCTGTCCACTACGCGGAGGAATATCTGGCGGAGAACCGGTAAAGGAGACTGTCTTGAGAACATACAAGGATAAAGAGGATCTCAAAAACGAGATCCGCCAGAGCTTTAAAAAGTACAATTCCGAGTTTGATACGATCCCGGAAGCCCTGAAGGATAAAAGAGTACCCGGTGTGGACAGGACACCGGCAGGGAATCTTGCATATCAGGTGGGGTGGACAACAGCTCTTGAAATGGGAGGCTGACGAGAAGCGCGGAATGGACGTGAAAACACCGTCGGAGCAGTTCAAGTGGAACCAGCTGGACGGCCTGTACCAATGGTTCACGGACACCTACGCCCATTTGTCCTTGGCGGAATTGAAGGGCAAATTATGTGAAAATATCGTCGCTATCCAGACCATGATCGATTCCATGTGCGAGGATGAGCTGTTCCAGCCGCACATGAGACGTTGGGCAGATGACGCCACTAAAACAGCGGTATGGGAGGTTTACAAATTCATCCACGTCAATACCGTCGCGCCCTTCGGAACGTTTCGGACGAAAATCAGGAAATGGAAAAAGGCAGCGCTGTAAATTGCAAGGAAGTGCAGCAAAAAGCGCAGCCGCAGATGTTCTCTGCGGCTGCGCTTTTATCCATTCTCAAGGCTTCAGCCTCACGCAGCACCATATTGCCGTCTAAATCAGCAACGCCGTTTCACTTTTGAAGCATCGGGTGGCTGGACGAAGCCAGCCTCGGCGCGGGGATACCGTCCAGTCTCCCGCCGCTTACTCCGCGCAGAGCTCAGCCACCAGAGCGTCCATCTGCGCCTCACTGGTTTGGTTCAGTGCGCCGCGCAGCGATACCTCCGTTTCGCACAGTCGGAGATCCTTCATCTTTTCCAGCTCGGCGCGCATCAGCCGCGCAGCGGCGGGCGCCCAGGATCCGTTTTCCATCAAGCCTACCCGGCGGCTTCGGAAGCCCTTGGTCTGCAAATGCTCCAAAAAGGCCTTCATGGGTGGAAACAGCCCTCCGTCATAGGTGGAGCATGCCAATACCAGCTTCCCGCAGTAAAATGCGCTGGTCACGGCATAGGACAGGTCTGTCACGGTCAAATCGCACAAGGTAACTCGCGCGCCTTTTCCCTCCAGCTTGCCCTTGAGGATCTCCGACGCATGGGCGGTGTTTCCGTGGATGGACGCATGCGCGATCAGTATGCTCTTCGGTTCCTCCGGCTTCCACTGTGACCACAGGTCATAAAGCCGCAGATACTCCTCCAACCCCTCTGTGAGCATCGGGCCATGGAGCGGGCAGATCGTTTTGATCTCCAGCGCGGAGACCTTTTTCAGCAGAGCCTGCACCTGCGCGCCGTATTTGCCGACGATATTGTAATAATACCGCCGCGCCTGCGGCGCCCACGGGGCGCGGGCAGTCCGCTCCAGTGCGCCGAAGCGGCCAAAGGCATCCGCTGAAAACAGGATCTTTTCCGTTTCCTCATACGCTGTCATTACCTCCGGCCAGTGTACCATCGGCGCCATCAGGAAGCGCAGTCGGTGCGTACCCAAGGAAAGCGTATCTCCTTCGCCGACCTCCAGCATACGGTCCTCTGTCAGCGCACCTGTGCCGAAAAACTGCTTGATCATGGTAAATGTTTTCGCATTTCCCACGAGCTTCATCTCCGGGTACCTTTGCGCCAGATGCATGAGGCTGCCGGAATGATCCGGCTCCATGTGTGTGACCACAAGATAGTCGGGGCTGCGCCCCTCCAACACCTGCGCCACATTGGAAAGCCATTCCTCCGCCGCCCGTGCGTCCACGCTGTCCATCACAGCGATCTTCTCATCCAAAATGATATAGGAGTTGTAGCTCACCCCCATAGGCTGGACAGGGTACTGGTTTTCAAAGAGTGTCAATGTGTTGTCGTCCGCCCCTACATAGCGGATCGCATCCGTTACCGTTCGGATGGCCATCGGAAAAACACCTCCTGATTTTCTGTTTTGAACCGGCATTGGCCGGTTTTTCTTTCTGAATCAAATGCTCCCAATAGGGCTGAAAGCAGCACCTCTACACCCGGCACACGGCCGCCGCGCGATGCCCTGCGGGCAGGCCGTCCGGCGCATCTGGGGAAAGCTCCCAGCGCACCCTTCCCGCCCACTGGGAGGCGACGGCGGAGAAGTGGAGCAGCACGATGCCCAGATCCAGCGCGGCGTCGAGGTTGTCGGTGTAGGCGTCCTCCTGCTGCACCAGATAGATGCTGTGGCCACGGACAAGGAAGCCGTAGGGCTGGCGGTTGAGGTAGCTGGGGGACAGAGAGGCGGCGTAGAAGGCCTGCCAGAGCATATCGTCATAGAAGTCCATCATTTCATCAAGCCCGGACTTGTTGCTCCAGCTTTCCATGTGGACCAGCTCATGCACGCTCTTTTTCGGCGCGTAGTACTGCTGCTCGGCCTGCACATCGATCTGCGACATGCTCTGAATGTTCATCCGTAGCTTTTTCGCCGTCTTTTCCCCGTAGCCGAAGGCCACGATGGCCGCCACCTGCAGCGGGGTGGTAAGGGACAGAGCCTTTTTGATCTTGTCGCTGTCGGTAAAGGTCAGCCAGCAGGTGTCGATGTCCAGCTCCGTCAGCTTGAGGACAAGATCCTCCATCATGTACCCGGCGTTGACGCCCGCGTGGATGTGCCGGGCGGACATAAGGAGCAGATAGTGCGGCGCACCGATGAGGAACTGCTGGTAGCCCGCGGAGCTTTCCAGTGCCGGCTGCGCGTCCTTGTCCAGCACGATCAGCTCCGTGGCGATCTCCGGAACAAGGCGGGGGCAGGTCTTTTCATAGTAGGTGCGAAGCTGGGCGAGTGCCTCGTTCGGCACCTCCTTTCCGCGAAAGGCGCGAACGGACTTGCGGTTTTGGATCATAGCACTGTAATTCATAGTAGCATCTCCTTTCCGAAACTCGTTTTGTTACGTTCTGACTCGCTGTGCCTCTTTTGGAAAAAGGGCGGACAAGCGCGGGATCGTGCTTGTCCGCCCCATCTCGCGGAATACGGTCTCCCCGGCAGGGAGGCGGCAGAGCCTTCCGGCAGCCTATTTCTTTCTTCCGCTCCCCGCGCCGGTCACTGCACAGACTCCAAAATCGCGTCCGCCAGCGTTTCCAGCTCAACGGCCTTGTCCTCCCCCAGCGAGGAGGCGAGACTGAGCCGCTCGTTGAGCACCGTCATGTTCTTCAGCTCGTCGTTGACGAATTTTTGCATGAGGTCGCCGGACTTCACCGCCCATGAGCCGTTTTCAATGAGGGCGAAGGTGCGGTTTTGCAGGTTCAGTGCCTTCATGTCCATAAGGAAGTCGTGCATGGCGGGGTAGATGCCCAGATTGTAGGTCACCGAGGCCAGCACGATGTGGCTGTACTTGAACGCCTCGGAGATCAGCTGGGACACGTGGGTGGAGGACACATCGTACAGTGCCACACGGCTCATGCCCTTGTCGCAGAGCCTTGCCGCAAGTGCCTGCGCCGCGTTCTCCGTGTTGCCGTACATGGAGGCGTAGACGATCAGCACGCCCTTTTCCTCCGGCGCGTACCGGCTCCATGTGTCGTACTTCCCGATGAACCAGCCCAGATTCTCCCGCCACACCGGGCCATGGAGGGGGCAGATATACTTGATCTGATCCAGGATTCCGCCGGCCTTTTTCAGCAGGAGCTGGATGTGGGGGCCGTACTTGCCCACAATGTTGGTAAGATAGCGGCGGGCATCGTCCAGCCAGTCCCGCTCAAAGTCCACCTCGTCGGCAAACAGCTTGCCGTCCAGCGCGCCGAAGGTGCCGAAGGCATCGGCGGAGAACAGCACGCCGTCAGTGAGGTCGAAGGTCACCATGGCCTCCGGCCAATGCACCATAGGCGCGCCCACAAAGGTGACGGTGTGCCGGCCGAAGGAGAAAGTGTCCCCCTCCTTCACCTCGATGCACTCGTGGTCATCCACGTGGAAGCCGAACTGCCGCATAAGCATGAAGGCTTTTTCGTTGGAGATGACCTTCACCTTGGGGTGCCGCAGCAGGATCTCCTCGATGCAGGCGGCGTGATCCGGCTCCAGGTGGTTGATGAGCAGATAGTCCAGCTCCCGCCCGTTCAGGACGTGGTTCAGGTTCTCCAGCAGCTGGCGGCAGGCAGACCAGTCCACGGTGTCGAACAGCACCGTTTTCTCGTCCAGCAGACAGTAGGCGTTGTAGCTGACGCCGCGGGGAATGGGGAAGCAGTTTTCAAACAGGGCAAGGCGGTGGTCGTTGGCGCCCACCCAGTAGAGGTCGCTGGTCACATTACGCACACAATACATATCTCATACCCTCCCGGCTCAAGCCTTCACAAATTGATCCTTGCCCTCCGCGCACTCCGGGCATACCCAGTCGGCGGGGAGCTGCTCAAACAACGTACCCGGCGCGATCTCGCCGTCCTCGTCGCCCAGCTCCGGCACATATTCGTAGCCGCAGCCGCCGCACACATAGGTGTCGCCGATGGGCGTGGGCTTGGGCGGCGTGGGACGCTTCATCTTCACCATCGGCGGCGCGGGCTGCTTCTCGCCGCTGTCCAGCGCGGCGGTGAGCAGAGGCAAAATCTCCATCACGTCGCCCACGATGCCGTAGTCGCAGTTCTTGAAGATGGGCGCGTTGCCGTTTTTGTTGATAGCCACGATGGTGGAGGCGTCCTTAATGCCCTTGAGGTGCTGGGTAGCGCCGGAGATGCCGCAGGCGATATAGAGGTTGCCGGTGAACTTCTGCCCGGACATACCCACATAGCGGTCAAGGGGCAGGTATTTCAGCGTCTCCGCCACGGGACGGGAGGAGCCGATGGCCGCGCCGGCGGCCTTGGCCAGACCCTCCACCAGCTTCATATTCTTCTTTTCGCCGATGCCCTTACCGGCGGAGACCACACGCTCCGCCTTGGGAATGGGCGTATCCATGGGGATACCCACAGAGAAGTCGTGGCCGTCCTTTTTCAGTGCCGCCACCAGATCGTTGACCTGCTGGGCGGCGTCGCCCTCCCGGAAGATGGTGCGCTTGCGGATACCGGTGATGGGCGCGGGCTTCTTAGCCGCCGAGCGGCTCTCGCCGCCGGAGCTCTTGCCCAGCCTGCCGATGAGATGGGAGGCGATGACCACCCGCTGGATCTCGTTGGTGCCCTCATAGATGGTGGTGATCTTGGCGTCGCGGTAGGCCCGCTCCACCTCCATCCCCTTGAGGAAGCCGGTGCCGCCGTGGATCTGCATGGCGTCGTTGGTAACCTCCAGCGCGATGTCCGAGGCGTACATCTTCGCCATGGCGGACTCCATGCCGTAGGGGGCGTGCTGCTCCTTCAGCTCCGCCGCGGAGTAGACGAGGAAGCGGGCGCAGCGCAGCTTGGTGGCCATGTCCGCCAGCTTGAAGGAAACGGCCTGCTGTGCCGCGATGGGCTTGCCGAACTGGACGCGCTCCTTGGCGTAGGCCAGTGCGTGCTCAAAGGCCCCCTGGGCGATACCCAGTGCCTGCGCCGCGATACCGATGCGGCCGCCGTCCAGCGTGGACATGGCGATCTTGAAGCCGTCGCCCTCCTTGCCCAGCAGGTTCTCCTTGGGTACCTTCACGTCGTTGAAGATCAACTCCGCCGTGGAGGAGGAGCGAATGCCCATCTTGTCGTAGTGGTCGCCGAATTCAAAGCCCTTCCAGCCCTTCTCCACGATAAAGGCGGAGATGCCCCGGGTGCCGATGTCCGGCGTGGTGACGGCGAATACCACATAGGTGTCCGCCTTGGGCGCGTTGGTGATAAAGATCTTACCGCCGTTGAGCAGGTAATGGTCGCCCTTGTCCAGTGCCGTGGTTTCCGTGCCGCCGGCGTCCGACCCGGCGTTAGGCTCGGTGAGGCCGAAGGCGCCCAGCTTTTCGCCTTTTGCCAGCGGCACGAGATACTTCTGCTTCTGCTCCTCCGTGCCGTAGGCGAAGATGGGCCACGCGCCCAGGGACACGTGGGCGGAGAGGATCACGCCTGCGCCGCCGTCCACACGGGCCAGCTCCTCCACGGCGATGGCGTAGCTGAGAATGTCAAGGCCCGCGCCGCCGTATTCCTTGGGGAACGGCAGCCCCAGCCAGCCCAGCTGTGCCATCTTTTTGACAGGTTCGTCAGGGAACTCATTGTTCTGATCCAGCAGGAATGCAAGAGGCTTGATCTCCTCCTCCGCAAAGGCTCGGATCTTGGCGCGCAGCTCCTCGTGCGCGGGTGTGGTCTGAAACAGCATACGGTGTACCTCCTTATGTCACGTTTGTTGGGTCATTTCCTCTTTTTGAATTGCTTCGCCGGTCAGCAGCCGGTGCAGGCTCACGGCGCGGAACGCCTCGTCCTGCTTTCGCTGTAACTCCGTTAGCTGGCAGTGGATGTCGCATTTCCCGTGTTCGCTTTGCCAGCGGCAGTCATACCCCGGCTCCATGCAGGCACACAGGACGTCATGCTCTCCCATGACGACCATGAGGTCGTAGAGGGAAACGCCACGCAGGTCACAGGACAGCCGGCAGCCGCCGGCTGCGCCCCGGCTCACCTGCACCAGCTCCCCAGCGGAGAGCTTTCGCAGGATCTGATAGGCAAACTGCATGGGGATCAGCTCCGTCTCCGCCATCTCGGCGGCGGAGTGCTTCTCTTCGTCCAGCAGCACCCGCAGCATCCGCAGCGCATAGTCCGTTTCCCTTGTGATGAGCATATCCCTGCATCTCCTTTTTGGGTTATATATCCATTTTATCAATCTTGATAAATCTTGTCAAGATATTTTCGGAGGAATTATACCGTCATTCTGTCATATTCCGAAAAAACGCACCGCCTTGCCATGCAAAATATTGGCAGAGACAGCCTCGGCGTGGAGAACCATTACGCACGAGAAAGACCATGCCCGCTGAAAATCAGAGCGGCGGGACAGTTTACTGTCCCGCCGCCCATGGTTCAAGCTTCTGTTAGACTGATAGATTGAAATGGATCGAGCTGCTTTGGCAATTCGTTTTCTTCAGCTGGAGCCGCCTGCTCTTGCACGGCGTCCGCTGTTGGCTTTGCGGGGCTCCGCGACCCATACCCCGGCCTCAAAACGCTTATTCATTTTGCAAGGCCCGGGATAGTGCCTCCCAAAATGTAAGACGACTACTGACAGATATGCTTATATCGGGCATATTGTCTACAGTAATCGCATAGCGGTTCCGGCTGGATAGATGCGTAAAGGTGCAGATTTTCTGGTTTTTGTCAAGGCGGGCCAACAGAATGTTCTCACTCATGTTTTCTGTATTCCAAAGACGAACCGTCACAGTCTCATCTAAGGGAGCGTCGGTTCTAATAATGATTCTCGTTGTATTGGTAAAAAAGCTGTAAGCACCTATATCTTGGGCGGAACAGGAGAAATCGCCCTCAGAGAGATTTACCGCGCTTTCCAGGCTGCCAAGAGATACCTGTGAACCCTGCCCTCTCATTATCATGATTGCCTTGCCTACGAAGAAGATAGAGATCATTGCAAACACAAAGAGTATTACCGCAAACACCGCAGCCGCCGCTTTGCGTTTCTTGATTCTTTTTGAAAGTGAACGCGCAATTTCCTCGGAGCGCATATCGGTCGTTTCATTTGCGATAGTGGGCAAATCACTCTGCAAATGGCGATACGTTTCCCTGCATTTTTCACAGGTTTTCATATGTTCGACAACCGCCTGTTGGCTATCCTTAGAGCAGCAGCCGTCCATATAAAGAGGAAGCAGATCCTCTACAATACTGCAAGTGACATTATTCATATAGATTCCTCCCTCTTTTCTACTACTTTGATCTTTGCTCTGAAAAAAGTGACCTTCGCCCATGATTCAGACTTCCCAAAAATATGTGATATTTCTTTGAAGCTGAGTTCCCCTAAAACCCGAAGCAGGAAAACCTCTTTGTACGGCTCAGCCATGCTGTGAACTGTTTTGTATATGGAAATCGCCTGATCCCTATCCAGCAGGCGGTCAACCAAGTCTGTCTGTTCTGCGGCTCGGTCTATTTCTTCCGTAGCGGTTACCTTTTCTCTGCTTTTACAATCCTTACGATACTCATTTTTTGCGATTGCACAGAGCCAGGTTTCAATTTTGCTCTCTCCCTTATATTTGTCGAAATTGATGTACGCTCGATAAAAGGTTTCTGCTGTTAGTTCTTCAGCACTCAGAAAATCCGCGCCAAGGGAAAGCAGATATCGAAAAACCAGAGGGCTGTATTTAGAATAGATGACCTCAAATCCGTCCACACAGTTCCCTCCCATCTCTTCAAATCTATATATTAGACTCCCAGCAAGCCAAAAAGTTACAAAGATCGAAGAATATTTCTTTCAACTATTTTTCCGTCTGAGGTTCGCCGGCTCCTTTTTTGAAAAACCACAGTCAGCAAAACGCCCTTTGCGTATACAACTGCAATTGTTCGACCTTGAGCGTATTCGTAAGCAAAAGCAGAAGCAAATGCAGCCCTCGAAAGGGCGTTATAGAAAATCCGTTCATTTCACACGCCGGAACGTCTTTCCGGTCTTCTCCTCAAGAAATCGTTTGAATTCCTCCACCGTCCCGCCGGTAAGAGTACGCTTGTCCAGAGGCTGCACATAGCGTTTCTTCATCAGAAGAATGATGTAGTCCTGTGACTCAGCCAGTGCGTCAATCAGCTCGTAGTGGAACGTGGAGGTGGTGGCCGCCGTAACGACGGAATAGGAATCCTCGCCGAATGCGACATGATATTCCTTTGTGCCCGCCAGCGCGTTTTTGCGGGCGATCATGCCATTGAATCGATCCTGAAACAGCAGAACGGACAGCAGCATCACCTCTACCAGCAGGGAAGTCACCGTTCTGACATCAAGCGCAAAAGGCTCTCCATCAAATGGGATCAGCAGCAATGCGTTGAATAAAAAGACGCTCCAGCCGAAGATAGCCCACATAATGCTTCTCTTTCGCCGCAGTACCTTTCGCATCGCGCGGGCGGCTATGGTCATAGATCGATTTGTGATATCACTGTGAATTTCAAATGTCATGCATATTCTCCGTTGTAAGTAATTCTGCAACCGCAGGGCGTTGGGGGCCTTGCAGCTGCTGCCGGGCAGCGCGGCGGGCGCTCGTTCAGCGCATCAGCCGCATCTCATTCTCAAACTGCTCCACGGCCTCCTGCCGGCTGGGAACTTGTGCAAGCGTACAGGAAAACGGCTGGCCGAACAGGGGTTGGGACAGTGTCTCCGCCCAATGCGTCAGCACCTCCGGAGTGAGGGGCCGCTCCTCCCGGAGAAAGATCACCCCGTAATAGGGCGGTACAGACGGGGAAAGCAGCTGTGTCAGCGGGACGCCGCTCCGGACGGAGGCGTTGCAGAAATGCATCTCCTGTGAAAAAAGCGGATAGTACAGCGCCCCAACGAACCAGTCCTGTTCACCGCTTCTGAGCCGCCTTGCCTGCTCCAGAAAGTACGGATGATCCGGGTTATCCGGCTCCACAAACTCACCGTCCCGAATGGTCTGGTGAAGTGCGGAGAGGTTATGGAAATCAAAGTGGAAAAAGGGCGTCTCTCCCGCCTCGTCCTCGGAAAGAGAAAACTCAGCCGCGTCGAAAGGGTCCCAGTCCTTGCCGCAGCGGTAGTATCCCCACCAGTAGTTCCAGTCATAAATATGCAGATATTTTTTTGTTTTGCACTCCATAGATGTACTCCATTCTGACAATGTGGGCACAAGAGGAGATCACGGGAAACTCTCCGCCCGGCACCAGCAAAGATTCTTTCCAGGCCCGTCCTTTTTGCAAGAGGGACGCTCGAAGGCGGCGCGGTGATCTTCTTATCTGCTCACCGGAAAGGATATCTCGAAAACAGCGCCGGTGTCCCCGTTGTAGGCGCGGATCGTACCTTTATGCAGGTGAATGATCTCCTTCGTCAAGGCAAGGCCGATGCCGGATTTGCCGCTTTTCCCCATGTAGAAGCGCTCAAAGATGTGGGGCAGGTCTCCCTCGGCGATGCCATCTCCATCGTCCTGTATCCGGATTATCACATTCCGTTTGTCGGGCCGGCAGGTCAGGCACAGCTGGCTGTGGGCATACCGCAATCCGTTGGTCAGGATATTCGTGACCGCCCTGCGCATCTGCGTGTCATCGCATTTGACCATGACGGGTTCTTCAGGGAAGTCCGGCGCGATGGTAATGCCGCTGGCGGCGGCTGCCGGCTCCACGGCGCGTATGCTGTCGTAGAGCAGTTCTCGAATATCCGTTTCGGAAAGGGTAAGCGGCTGCCGCCCCATATCGATTTTCGAGATGTCCAGAAGCTCGTCCACCAGCTCCGTCATGCGGTCGCTCTCCGTCAGAATCACCTCCGCCGCGCTGGCCGTGTCCATCACGCCCGCCTGTATCCCCTCCGCGTAGCCCTGTATCGCCATAAGCGGCGTTTTCAGCTCGTGGGAGGCATTCTGGAAGAAGGTCTGCTGCCGCTCCGCCTCCTTCTCAATATCACGGCCAAACCGGAACCCCAGCAGGCACATGACGGAGGAAATTGCCAGCAGCACCCCAAAGAACGCCCAGTTCAGCGTCACGATATAGCGGGTGATGGGCCCGATATCTATGTACATGATATAGGAATACGGTTCTTCCGAATTGCCGTAGTCCTCCTGCACGGGCATGAAGATCAGGTGGTGCTTGTCTGCCTTGAAGTCGTGGCATCGATTGGGCGCAACAGACCGTTCACTGCAATACGCCAGCAGCTTTTTCTCCAGCCGATAGGTGTCCTGGCTCCATGTGTTGGGCTGGTAGCCGTTCTCCAGCTCAAGAAACACAATGCTGGGCGTGAAGAAATGTTCCTCCGCCCCGTCGTCCCAATCGTCATCATACACCTCGCCCTCATAGGTGTAAGGAATGGTGCGATTCTCATACTGCGCCTCGTTGCGCAGCGCCTTTTCCGCCTCGCTTACAAAGTGGGCGGGGATCACTACGTTCACCGCCAGCATGAAAAGGGCAAAGAGCAGCAGTGCCGCACCGAGGATCAGATACACGATCCGCAGCTTGATGTTCTTCATGTGCGCTCCGCCTCCTTTAGCTTATACCCAAAGCCCCATATGGTGCTTACGCTGACAGTGCTGCCTGCTTCCAGCAGCTTTTTCCGAATACGGCGTAGTGTTTCATCGGTCACGCGGGTCTCCACCTCCGAGTCGAAGCCCCATACTGCGTTAAGTAACTCCTCACGGGAATAGGCTTTCTCCGGCTGCTTCAGCATATAGCTGAGCAGCCGCAGCTCGGTTTGGGTCAGTGCAACAGGTGTATTCCCGCAAAGGACGGCATTTTCCGTAGCGGAATAGCGGATATCTCCATAGCGCAATTCATCTACTGCCGCCGCTGTTTTCCCCCTGTCCATCTCCACCCGGCGCAGCAGGGCTCTCACCTTCATGAGCAGTATGGTGGGACGAAAGGGCTTGGTGAGGTAATCGTCACTGCCTTGGCTGATGCCCATGACGTAGTCCAGCTCGCTGTCCTTGGCCGTAAGCAGGATGATGGGAATATCGGAAACAGACCGTAGCTCCCGGCACACGGCAAGGCCGTCCGTACCGGGCATCATAATGTCCAGTATGACCAGCTCCGCAGGCTCCTGACGGAATGCCTCCAGCAGCGCGTCGCCGTTTTCAAAGGAGCGCACGGTATATCCGTCGCTTGCGAGGAAGCTATGGAGCAGTTCCCGGATACTCTTTTCATCGTCCGCCAAATAGATGGAATGTCCCATGGTGACCTCCTAGAAAGCAGCGCCAAATGCTGCGCACAGGCGCAGCATCGGCGTCGTATTTAGTTAATCATATCAGAAAAACTCTTTGCCGTCAAAAGGGGCAGATGCCGCTTTCGCAGCCGGTATTGCCCCAAATGGTGTCGTACAGCTTGCACAGCTGGTTATCAAGCTCTACCAGACGGTTGTAGTCGGCGATCAGCGCGTCCTTTTCCGCGTCGGTCAGGAAGCTCAGGCTGCGGATGAAGGCGGCCTCATCGTAGTTGTCGAAGTCGTAGTCGTCCGGCAGGTTGAAGTACGCCTCGTCCACCTTGTCCCACAGGTCGGCGTTCTTCTCGCAGAGGCGGTCATACTCCTGCTCCAGGGTGTCGATCTCGTCCAGCACCTTGGGATCGGCCTTCTCCAGTGCCTTCTCGTAAAGCGGCATATTGTCGCAGGCGGGCAGCTGCCCATACAGCTTCTCCATCTGGGCATCCAGCTCGTTCAGCTCCTTGATGTCATTCAAAAGGGTTTCCTTCTCCGCCTCCGTCAGCGTAGTCATGCTGCGGATGAACGCTGCCTCGTCAAAGTTCTCGAAATCGTAGTCATCAGGCAGGGCATTGCAGGCCTCGTCTACCTTGTCCCACAGTGCTTCATTTCTCTGGAATACGGCATCGCTTTTTTCCTCCAGTGCCTCGATCTGCTCCCAAATGGCATCCTCGTTTTCGGTAGCGATGAGGGTCTGCGGCTCTGCCTGATTGGGCGCAGCGGCAAATGCCGCAGTCGATGCTCCGATGGCTGTAACCGTCATTGCCAGTGCCAGTAAAAGGCTCCAAACTGTTTTCTTTTTCATGGTATATTACGCTCCTTCTTTGAAGTATTCAGGTCGTGTATCAACCTTGTCTGTATCATATCAGAAGAAGTCTCTGACTTCCCCCGCAAAAGTGCGGGGAAAGTGTCACAAAACTGTCACAAAGTCGGTATGCCAGCACGTTTCAAGGCGGCCTTGACATAGAACCGCCTTGACATCCATAGCTGTGATTGATAAGATAGACGCACCTTTCTGACGGGAGAGCCGTCGGAATGAACCGCGAATGACCCACACATCGTGGCGGCGCACAGGCCGTCCAACATGCGAAGGAGCCTTATGAACGGAACGCACAAACAGATTTTTATCGTCATCACACAGACGGGTACGATGCTGTCCCGTATTCTGAAGCGTATCACCGGCGCGGAGTACAACCATGCCTCCCTCAGTCTTTCCCAGGATCTGACGAGGATGTATTCCTTCGGGCGCAGGCACCCCTATAACCCCTTTTGGGGCGGCTTCGTCATCGAATCCCCCCACGCGGGGACGTTCCGCCGCTTCTCCGATACCACCGCCATCATCCTTGCGGTGGAGATCACCGAGGAGCGATACGCGGCGCTGGAGGCGACGCTGGAGGCTATGTGGGCGCGGCGGGAGCAGTTTTCCTATAATTTGGGCGGCCTGCTCCTGGCGTATTTCCGCATCCTCTGGAAGCGCTCGAACTGCTACTACTGCTCGGAATTTGTGGAGGATATGCTGCTGCACGCGGAGGTGCGCGGCGCGGGTGAGCTGCGCGCCCGTGTCGTCCAGCCCATCCACTTCCTGAAGCTGCCCCACACCCGGCTGTACACCGGACGGCTGCGGGACTATCCGCATTGCACGGCGTCAAGGTAAGAGGGCTTTCACCGTGTCTGATGCGATCTACAAATAGAAGAGATCTTCGCTGCGAATGGACATTTCAGCGCATACACCGGTTGCGGAAACGAAAAAGTGCCAACGCCCTTTGCGCTGTGAACACTGTTTGCAGGCAGAAAGTGTCTGTCTTATCATTTGCCTGAGACAACGCTCGCATATATTCAACATAGACTATACCGGAGCCAGACCATGAAACAAAAGACGCAGGGACGAGTGCTGATAGCTCTCGTCCCTGCATCTTTTTTTCTTCAGTGACTATGATGAATATGCGGTCATTTCCTATAGTTTTACCTTACGCTTCTCTTCTTGGGGTAATAATACATACCGAGCACAATGAATTCACGGCCGCATCCATTTTAATGCCGGTTTGAGGGCATTGCGCTCATGCCGTGTTGTCAGCTATTTGCTGCTGGCAGTGATACATATACCTCATACGGGTACTGTGAAACCATAACGCCCGACAGCGGCTATCAGATGGCCGATGGCTCTCTGACCTACTCGCTGGCTGTGGCAGGTGGTGAAACGGTGAAGATCACCGGTAACCGCTTTACTATGCCTGCAGGCAATGTGACCATCACCTGCAAGTGGGAGACGGCCACAACGACTGTCAAGGGCATCACCAGCTTCTCCATCAACGGTGTGGCCGGCGCGGTGAACAACAGCACCAATACTATTACCATCACCATGCCCCGCGGCACAGATGTGACGAAGCTGACCCCGGTTATCGCCACCAACGGCGTCAAGTCCCTGACGCCCGGTAACGGTGAAACGGTGGACTTCACCAATGCCGTGACCTACACCGCCGCCATGGAGGATGGCAGCAGCAAAACCTATACTGTCACGGTCTACGTGGACAAGGGGACGCTGGCCGATCAGTTCTGGGACAAGCTGACGGACTTTGCCACCCAAGTTCCCTGGTGGGAGTATGCAAAGCATCAGCAAAGCACCAGCAAGTATCCCAAGTATTGGTAAGTAGTTTTCTCTACGCAAGGGAGGCTGTCGGCAACGCCGGCAGCCTCCTTCTTATTTTCCATCCTTCGCTGCTACGAACCAGCGGCCTTTTTCAAACCAGAGATAACTCTCCCTGCCCCGTATGCGGCAGGTATATCTCTCTCCCACGCCGCCTACACTTTGGCAGGCTGCGCGGCGCACGTCCAGTATCTTGTCGATATGATATCTGCGTATTTCGTCAAACTCGATCTCGATAGGACGCATCTTCCCGTTGGCGTCAAAATGCACCGTCACCGGCACATATTTCTTTTTAAGTTCCATGGATATTCCCCCTATCCTGCGAAGTAGCCTATCGGATGCACGGTATGGTCATCCTTGGGATTGATACGGTCCAGCACCGGATCGGACATGGTTATGGCACGGCGCACACTCATATAGCCATATCGCTGCCGCAGCCTGTCCACGGCTACGTCGATTTGTTCCCACGCGCTCCGACGCCTATCGTTATCAAAAAGCGACGTTTGTATACCAATAGTCGCATCTACCAGATCGGTGCCGCGCACACCGATGCTGCGTATCGGCGCTATCCATGAATAGCTGCGACGGAACAAGTCGAACGCCACTTCTGCGATCTCCGCACTGGAGCAGGTGGGAACTGCCAGTTTCTTTTGCCTACAGTACCAATGCAGCTCCGTATCCCGGACAGCAACTTCGACCACCGTACACTTTGATGCCAGCTCCCGCATTCTGCAGGCGACGCTTTCCGCCAACAGATACAGCATGAGACGCACATCATCGTCGCTCACCAGATCGCGCGGCGTGGTGGCGCTGTTGCCTACCGATTTTATGGCACGGATATGATCACTGCGATGCACAGGTCATATATCTAATCCGTTGGCAAAAGTGTGCAGCACCAGACCCATCTTTCCCAGCTTATATTCTAGAAGCTTCGGTGACGCCTCGGCAAGCTGCCCGATGGTATGAATCCCAACACCGCGCAGCTTGCGCTCTGTGGCAGGACCAACATAGAATAAATCGGTTGCTGGCAGCGGATAGGCAATTTCTTTATAGTTATCCCGCTCGATACGGGTGATGGCGTCCGGCTTTTTATAGTCACTACCCAGCTTCGCCGTGATCTTATTGTCGGAAACGCCGATGCTGGCGGTGATCCCCAACTCAAACTTGATCCGCTCGCTGATCTCTTCGGCAATACTCACGGCCGAACCGAACAGACCGACGCTGCCGGTCACATCCAACCAGCTTTCATCAAGGCCAAACGGTTCGATCTGGTCGGTGTATTTCTCGTAAATCTCGCGAGCCATCTTACTGAATCGGATATACTCCCTCATATCGGCAGGCAGCACCACCAGATCGGGACAAAGCTGCTTCGCCTGCCAGATGGCCATGCCTGTTTTGACGCCTCGTGGCTTTGCTACATAGTTGGCAGTAAGGACGATTCCGTGACGGGCCTCCGGATCACCGCAGACTGCCACCGGCTTTTGCCGCAGTTCAGGGCGACGCTGACATTCCACGGATGCATAAAATGCGTTCATATCTACGTGTAGAATATGCCGCCCCATCTATCCGACCTCCTCTCAGTTTTCTCAAACATTATAATAGAACATAAGTTCTATATGCGCAAGAGGTAAATACTGTCGGCACAGCTCATGACTGTCATTTTGATGACACAAAATATAGGAGGCATATCTGCACAGTTCTTACAACGGTTGTGTAGTGATAGACATGTACTCAGAGATAATGGCAGGCCTGTAAGGAAAATTCCTATGCTTTATACAAAAGCCTTACCCCCAAACGGCACAGCTTAAAAATCTTGCTATCCTCCGTTGTATATCGTGAAATATACACATATGGCATAAAACCTCGAATTACATATGCTCTAATGGTGCGCTTCACGGTGTTTGCCCGCAGCAGTGTTGCCTATCATGCTACTCAGATCGGTGTGATCTGCGGCGCGCTGGCTAACAGCTTCGGGTTTACCTTCGACAGCGAAGGCCATGTTCCTGGGTGGGCGGTCAATCCCAACAGCAAGCTGACCCATATCGCTTGTGATGCCTATAAGCACCTGACCGGCACGGATATGATCGTGGAGCCGGTACATGCTGGCGTGGAGTGCGGCGCCTTTGCGGAGAAGAATCCTCACCTGGACATGATCTCCGTTGGCCCGACGCTTCTTGACGTGCATACGCCCAATGAAACCTGCAAGATCGAGGATGTCAAGATCACTACCGAGCTGCTGATCGAAATCCTGGAGCGTATCGCCAAGTAAAAAGACTTCATCTTACTTCCAATTTAGGCTACTTTCGACCATTGTCTCCTTACAGGTCAGGAGCCAGGCTGCGTAATACGCGCAGTCTGGCTCCTGGCAATTTATGTATGCCGAAGTATGGTCTATATGACCACCTGTTGATTTCACGGCTTCTGTATCGTAGCCAATGAGTCCATGAGCGAATGGAAGCCATCTTCTCCCAGCATGGCTGCGGCATCGAACGGGCTGCCATAGCTAGAACGCCGCCGGGCATATCCTCGCCCACTGCGGGCGTGCCCCTTGCTCAAAAGCACCTCGTCGTGGTTAACCTATTCTGCGCTGATTGGAATCGGAACTCTGAACCGTTTCCGAAACAGGCTCGCTCTCTTGACGGGAAAGCCATTTGGTATTCTTTTCGAGGATGTCTCCGGATACCGCATCCACCTTGTAGGAATACTGCTTCTCTGCGGTGTAGAACTCAAGGATATAGCAGGGCTTGCCAGAATTGCGGCTCAGCTCCTCTCTGGTGAACACGATCTTCTGCGCTGCCTCATCCAGCCCTGCGTCCTCTAATGCGATCTGCTTTGCCTTTTCCAAGCCGATAAACTCCGGGGTCGAGGAAATGATCTTATCGCAGGTCTTATCCATGATCACGCCCAGAACCGCGTCAATTTTGTAAGTCCAACGAGCAGTGGCACTTTCAAAGGCGAAGTAATAGTAGGGCGACTTGATGCCGCCGGCAACCAGCGTTTCCTCGGTGAAGGTGACTTTTTCGCTGACCCCGGCATCGTCCAGTGCGATTTTCTTCGCGTCCGCCAGAAGAATGAAGTGGTAAGCCTCGATGATGCTGCCGTTCTTGGCGTCCACCTTGTAGGAATACTGCTTCTTCGCGGTGTAGAACTCCAGGATGTAGCAGGGCTTGCCTGAATTGCGGCTCAACTCCTCTCGGGTGAACACGATCTTTTGTGTAGCTTCATTAAGTCCGGCATCCTTCAAGGCGATCTCCTTCGCCTCCTCCAAAGAGATGAAGTCCGTTGTCACGATTTCTTTCTGTTGCTTCTCCAACACAGTGCCCAGCACCGCATCAATGCGGTATGTCCACTGTGTTTTTGCATCGGCAAAGACGAGCCGGTAGTAAGGCGTTTTGATGCCGCCGCTCACAAGGGTTTCCTCGGTAAAGCTGACTTTATCCTTGCATCCGGCATCATCCAGGGCGATTTTCTTCGCGTCGGAAAGAGTGATATATTTCCCGGCGTAAATAATGCTGCCGCTCTTTGCGTCGATTTGGTAGAAATATTGGTTCGTCCCGGTGTAGAACTCCAGCAGTTAGCAGGGCTTGCCCTGATTGCGGTTCAGCTCCTCTCGGGTGAACACGATCTTCTGCGTCAGCTCATCCAGTTTGGCGTCCTTCAGTGCAATCTTCTTTGCTTCCTCCAAGGAGATGAACTTCGATACACAGACAGAAGAAATGCCGGAGACCTCTTGGAATTTAAGAAGCTCGTCCAACGACATGCGGGCAACCTCGTTCGTGGGTAGACCGGTTTTGTTTGCTGCGGTAAGGATCCAGTCGGCGCGGCCAAGGGAGACATGGAATTCCTCGGCGATCTTTGCTGCTTCGGCGTTTTCCGTCAGTTCGGAGTGGAAAACCAGCGTGCCGACGGCATCGGTCTGCTCCAGGGCCTGCTGGATCTCCGCGGAGAGCGATGCCTTTAGCTCGGCGTTCGCATCAAGACGGGAATCAAAAGAGATCAGAACAGTCGCTTCGCCGTTTTCCATATATCCGCAGGCCTCGTAGGCGGCGACCGTGCGCGTTAGAGCGGTCTCGACACTCTGCTTTCCCGGCGCAACATCGCTGAGCGCATTTTCCGCATCGCTGTTCAGGCTGCGGATGCTCTTGACGGCGCCGCTCTTGGCAATCGTATATTCCACGCTGGGGTTGACATCCATTGTGAAGGTGCCTGCTGTCGCATTGCTTCGGATGGCATGTGTGGCGATGCCAGTGCAGAGAACCAGTGCAAGGCAGGCAGCCATTGTTCCAAGCTTGGCCCAGCCGGGCTTTCTTTTGGTATTTGCTTCGCTTTCCGCGTCAGCGATAAGCTCGTCATTGATCTTTCCGATCGAACGAAGAAGAACTTCGGTTTTCATAGCATAATTCCCTCCTTTTCAAGAAATCGTCTTAGTTCGTTTCTCATACGGAAAAGCAAAGACGTCACCTTGCTCTCGCTCATTCCGTATGCGTCCGCAATATCCCGTATCGCGTAGAGATGATAGTATCTGCGGACAAAAATGTTACGGCTCAGCTTGGGCTTTGCATACAGGAAGCGGTCAATGGCGGCAGCCAACTCATTTTCTTCGACGGTCTGCTCCACAGTCGTTTCTGAAGGAACGCAGGCTTCCAGTTCAGACAACGCGAGGACTACTTGTCCGTGTCCGCGTTTTTCGGCAGTATACCGCTTATAACGGTTCAGAGCGAGGTTGCGCGTGATTTTCCCTAAGTAGATCGACAAACGGTTCGGACGCTGCGGCGGGATCGAATTCCATGCGCCGAGATATGTGTCGTTGGCACATTCCTCCGCATCCTCTTTGTTACGCAGTATGTTATATGCAATCGTATGGCAGTAGCTCCCGTACTTTTCTGCGGTGGCGGCAATCGCGCTCTCGTTACGCGCCCAGTACAATTCTATGATCTCATGGTCTCTCATTGCGACCTCCCTTCTCTCTGCGTAAAGGCCTTTCACTTATATAGACAACAAAAATAACCATTCATTGCGTGGACAGGAAAACTTTTCTTCAAGCTTATCATATCATGCGGGAGCGGCGATTTCTACCGGTCTGAAAGCACTGGATTAACCCCGTTCAGCCATGCGCTTGAGGTATCGGCCGGCAGTTGCCTTAGAGATGCCCCAGCGGGATGCCAGTTCCGCGTAGCTGACCAGCGGGCAGCCTGTACCATTGCGGAGGTAGACCACCGGGCCGACGTCTGAGCCAAGGACCTGCGGATCGTTATATACGGTGTTCAGCCACAGATCCAATACGGCGTCCATCTCTGAGCAATGACCGGCACTGACCAGTTCTGTGGCTGTAGAGACAGGGAAGAAGAAAAAGCCGGTATCCTTCTGACAGGGCGCATTGTAGTCGAGAATCGTGTTGTGACGCCGCCAGCCGCGAATCTTGAATTTGACCAGCTTACCATGTCCGAGAACAAGAAAACTGATAAGCCCTTTCTTTTGCAGTCCCTCCAAAGCGGCCAAGGTCTGGCGGCGGAAGCGAGTGCGGAAATACCGGGACAATTCCTCCACAGACATGATCCATTCGCCGGGGTAGATGGTGTAACTGATGCCATCAATGCGCTTGTATGAGGTGCGGAAATTAGCATAGGCGCATAGCACGACAAAATAAATAAATATCCCCCGGCCTAGCCGGGGGATATTTATTCGTACAGATAAAAAGAGCACCCTATGGGTGCTCTTTTGGCTTTCGCTTAAAATTCCGCGTTGCCCACCGTGCGGGGATGCAGCTCCACGTCGCGGATGTTGCTGACACCCGTGAGGTACATCACCATGCGCTCGAAGCCCAGGCCGAAGCCCGCGTGGCGGCAGGAACCGTAGCGACGCAGGTCGCAGTACCACCAGTAATCCTCCGGGTTCATGCCCAGCTCCCTGATACGGCTCTCCAGCAGCTCCAGACGCTCCTCGCGCTGGCTGCCGCCGATGATCTCGCCGATACCGGGCACCAGGCAGTCTGCCGCGGCCACGGTCTTTCCGTCATCGTTCAACCGCATATAGAACGCCTTGATCTCCTTGGGATAGTCAGTGACGAACACAGGCTTCTTGAATACCTGCTCGGTAAGATAGCGCTCGTGCTCGGTCTGCAGGTCGGTGCCCCACTCCACCTTGTAGTCGAACTTGTCATTATTCTTCTTCAGGATCTCCACCGCGTCGGTATAACTGACCCGGCCAAAGTCGCTGGACGCCACGTGCTCCAAACGTTCCTTCAGCCCCTTGTCCACGAAGCTGTTGAAGAAGTCGATCTCCTGAGGGCAGCGCTCCAGCACCCGGCGGATGATGTGCTTGATCATAGCCTCGGCCACATCCATGTCACCGGCCAGGTCGCAGAAGGCCATCTCCGGCTCGATCATCCAGAACTCGGCGGCATGGCGCTGGGTGTTGGAGTTCTCCGCACGGAAGGTGGGGCCAAAGGTATACACATCGCCGAAGGCCATGGCGAAGTTCTCGGCGTTCAGTTGGCCGGACACGGTCAGGCTGGTCTTTTTGCCGAAGAAGTCCTGGGTGTAATCCACCTGCCCGTCCTCGGTCTTGGGGACGTTGTTCAGATCCAGGGTGGTCACCTGGAACATCTCGCCGGCACCCTCGCAGTCGCTGCCGGTGATGATGGGGGTCTGTACATACACGAAACCCCGGCTCTGGAAAAACTCATGCACCGCGTAGGCCGCCACGGAGCGTACCCGGAACGTGGCGGAGAACAGGTTGGTACGGGGCCGCAGGTGCTGGATGGTCCGCAGGAACTCCACGCTGTGGCGCTTCTTCTGCAGGGGGTAATCCGGCGTGGACTTTCCCTCTACCGCGATGCTATGGGCCTTCACCTCCAGGGGCTGCTTGGCATCCGGCGTCAGCACCACGGTGCCCTTGACGATCAGTGCCGCGCCCACGTTCTGGGCGGCGATGTCCTTATAGTTGGCCAGATCCTCGGCGGACATGACCACCTGCAGGTTCTTGAAGCAGGAGCCGTCGTTCAACTCGATGAAGCCAAAGGTCTTCATGTCGCGGATGGTGCGTGCCCAGCCGCACACGGTCACGTCCTTGCCGCCCAGGGACTCCTGATCGGCGAAGATCGCGGCAATTCTCATTCGTTCCATATCATTCTCACCTTTTCTATGTTCTTCTGCGTTGCATTCCGCAGCCGTTTTGGCAGTACATAGTATTATAAACCAAACCGCCTGGATTTACAAGGCCGACTTTTGACCTGCAGACGCCGTTCATAAAAAGGAAAGACACCCCAAAGCCGCGGGGCCTTTTGTCATGCCTGCCAGTCCTTCACCTGCTTGCGCAGCCAGTCGCACCAGGCGTCCATGCCCTCGCCGGTCTTGGCCGATACCGGGAAGACCTCCAGCTTCGGATTGCGCCGGTGGGCGTATTCGATCACCTTGTCCATGTCGAAGTCGAAGTAGGGCAGCACATCGACTTTGTTGATGAGCAGCACATCGCACACGGTGAAGATCAGGGGGTACTTCAGGGGCTTGTCGTGGCCCTCCGGCACGGAGAGGATCATGGCGTTCTTCACCGCGCCGGTGTCAAACTCCGCCGGACACACCAGGTTCCCCACATTTTCCAGCACCACCAGGTCCAGATCGTCCGTGCCGATCTCCCGCAGGCCCTGTTCCGTCATACCCGCGTCCAGGTGGCACATCCCGCCGGTGTGCAGCTGGATAGACCGTACCCCGGCGCCGGCAATGGCAGCGGCATCCACATCCGAGTCGATGTCCGCCTCCATCACGCCCATCCGCAGCTCGTCCTTCAGCGCCTCGATGGTCCGCAGCAGCGTTGTGGTCTTGCCGCTGCCGGGGGAGGACATCAGGTTCAGCAGGAACGTCCCCTTTTGCTTCAGTGCCTCCCGTACCCGCGCTGCCTCCCGGTCGTTGTCGGCAAACACGCTCTCCTTCACTTCGATGATCTTATAGGTATCCATACTACGCACCCTCTATCTCTTTAATGCTGATCTCGCTGCCCCGCAGCAGCCAGGTATCCCCGCTGCCGCAGTGGGGGCAGACCCGCCCGTGGGCCACAGTGGGGTAGTCCGCACCGCAGCCGCCGCAGTGTGTCACGGCGGGCAGCGTGTCGATGTGCAGCTGCGCGCCCCGCAGCAGGTCGGATCTCTGCACGGCCCAGTCCCAGCAGCTGATCAGCTCCCTTGGGATGGCGCCGCACACCTCGCCCAGCTCCAGCGTTACGCCCGCCACGCGGGTGAGATCGTTTTCCGCGCCCACGCGCTCCACGGTCTTGATCACGTGGAAAACAATGCCCAGCTCGTGCATATTACTTGGCCGCTTTCTTGGCCCTGCGCTCCGCCTTCTTGATCTTGATGTTCCGCTTGATCATATAGGGCAGGATGGCCTTCATCTTGTCCTCGCAGGCGTACATGGTGCTGCACTCCGGACGCTCCCGGTGCAGGTGGATGGCGTCAAAGGCGCACTTGGTGGTGCACACGCCGCAGCCGATGCACTTATTGGGGTCCACGATGCTGGCGCCGCAGCCCAGGCATCGGGCTGTCTCCGCCTTCACCTGCTCGGCGGTGAAGGCCACGCGCTCGTCCCGGAAGGTCTTACGCAGGGCGTCGTTGTAGCCGATGCGCTGGCGCGGCGTGTTGTCGTAGCTGTCCACGGCGATCAGCGCGTTTTTCTTGTCCAGCTCGATGAACTGCCGGCGGTCGCGGCCGATGGTCAGCGTGGCGCCCTGCACATAGCGGTGCAGGCTGATCGCGCCCTGCTTGCCGGCGGCAATGGCATCGATGGCGAATTTCTGGCCGGTATAGGCATCGCCGCCCACGAAGATGTCCGGTTCAGCCGTCTGATAGGTGACGGGATCGGCCTTGGCGGTGCCGTTGGGGTTGAATTCCACCTGGGTGCCCGCGAGAAGCGTCTTCCATTCCGCCTTCTGGCCGATGCAGTACAGCACCGTGCCGCAGGGGGCCATCTGCACGGTGTTCTCATCGTACACCGGCGCGAAGCGCCCGCTTTCGTCCTTGACGCTCAGGCACTTGACAAAGGCGATGTTGGCGGCCTTGCCGTTCTCGGTCTGGACCTCCTTGGGACCCCATCCGGCGTAAATGGCGATACCCTCGCGCTCGCACTCGCTTCGGTCCTCCTCGCCCATGGGCATCTCCTCATAGCCCTCCAGGCAGTACAGGCTCACGCTCTCCGCGCCGCAGCGCACGGCGGTGCGGGCCACGTCGGCCGCGATGTTGCCGCCGCCGACGACCACCACCCGGCCCTTCAGCGTCTTTTCGTCCCGCAGATGCACGCCGCGGATGAAGTCGATGCCGGAGATCACGTTCTCCGCGTCGCCGCCGGGCACGGCCAGGGTGCCGCCGTGCTGCAATCCGACGGCTACATAGAAGCCCTTGTAGCCCTCCTCACGGAGCTGGGCAATGGTGATGTCCTTCCCCACCTCCACGCCGCAGCGGAACTCCACGCCCAGCGCGCGCAGCACGTCGATCTCCGCCTCCACCACGTCCTTCTCCAGACGGAAAGAGGGGATAGCGTTCATCAGCATACCGCCGGGGCGGCTCTCCTTTTCAAACACAGTGGGGCGATAGCCCTTTTCCGCCAGATAGTAGGCGCAGCTCATGCCGGCGGGGCCTCCACCGATGATGGCGATTTTTTCGCTGAATTCGCCGTCCACCTTGGGAATGACCTTCTCCGGGATGAAGCGCGTCTCCGCGTCCAGATCCTGCTGGGCGATAAAGCGCTTGACCTCGTCGATGGCCACAGCCTCGTCCACGGTGCCGCGGGTGCAGGCATCCTCGCACCGGCGGTTGCAGATGCGGCCGCACACGGCAGGAAATGGGTTCTCCCGCTTGATGAGCTGCAAAGCCTCCCGGTACTTGCCCTGTGCCGCCAGCTTCAGATATCCCTGCACGGCGATGTGGGCGGGGCAGGCGGTCTTGCAGGGTGCGGTGCCGGTGTCGTAGCAGTTGATGCGGTTGCGGTCCCGATAGTCGATGCTCCACTTCTCCGGGCCCCACTTCACCTCGTCGGGCAGCTCGGCCCGGGGATACTCGATATAGCCGTCCTTGGTGCACAGCTTCTGGCCCAGCTTCACCGCGCCGGCGGGACAGTTCTCCACGCAGCGCCCACAGGCCACGCACTTCTCCGTCTCCACCGCGGCCACATAGGCACTGCGGGACATATTGGGTGTGTTGAACATCTGGCTGGTCCGCAGGGCGTTGCACACGTTGACGTTGCAGTTGCAGATACCAAAGATCTTCTGCTCGCCGTCGATGTTGGTGATCTGGTGGACGAAGCCGTTGTCCTCCGCCTGCTTGAATATGGCCATCGCCTCGTCATAGGTGATGTACTCGCCCCGCTGGGTCTGCACCACATAGTCGGCCATGTCGCCCACGGCGATGCACCAGTTCTCCACATCGTCGCCGCAGCCCTCGCCCAGCTTGTCACGGCTGGCGCGGCAGGAGCACATACTCTTGGCGTACTTGCCTTCATACTTGTGCAGCCAGTAGGAGATCTTCTCCAGCCCGATGGCCTCCTGCTCCGTCTCGATGGCCTTCTCCACCGGGATCACGTGCATACCGATGCCCGCGCCTCCGGGGGGCACCATCGGCGTGATCTTCTCCAGGGGCAGCATGGTCATGCGCTCAAAGAACGCCGCCACCTCCGGGTGCGCGTCGATCTGGCTCCGCCGCATATTCAAAAACTCGGCGCTGCCGGGCACGAACAGGGGCAGGATGTACCGCTTCTCGTGGTTCGGGTTTTTGCCGTCCAGGTTCTCCCAGTTGTACTCAATGAGACCCAGCCAGGCCATCTCGTCCAGCAGCTTCTGCAGGGGCTCGCGTTCCATCTTCGTCAGCTTCATCAGCTGCTCGATGGTCTTGGGCTTGCGGACACCCATTTTCAGTGCCACGTCCGCCATCTCATCGGTCACCAGCGCATCCAGCCCCCAGTATTCGGGGTCGTCAACGGTGGCCTTCAGGCCAATGCGGTTGGTGATCATGCTGCCCAGTTTCAGGATCTTCTCCCGGGGCGGCCGGTCAGGACAGGGGATCTTGAACGAGAGCTTTTCCTCGTCCAGGGGGAAGCTGGTAGGCTTGCTGCCGTTGATGTCGCGCATCGTCTCTCTCCTTCGTTATCTGCTGCTCTGACCAGAGATATTTTTCTCTCATAGGGGAGCAGCGTTGTGATTTTAAGCTCTATTGTACTTATAATACCAACTTTTTTGCCGATATCCTATTGACTTTTCCGCCAAAGGTGTGATAACTTTTTATATGGTCCTGGTCGGACCAGAAAAGAAAGCAAAGGAGCATGAGCTATGGCCTTTCGTGAGATCGTCGCCCCCACCGTCAAGGAGCTGTTCATCCAGCAGCTGGAGGGCATGATCCTCTCCGGCGAGCTGCGCCCGGGGGATCGGCTGCCCACCGAGCGTGAGCTGGCGGATGAAATGAAGATCAGCAAGACCGTGGTCCATGAGGGATTGCGGGAGCTGCATCGTCTCGGCTTTCTGGACATCGCCTCCCGCCGCGGCGTCACCGTGGCGGACTACGCCCAGACCGGCAGCCTGGAAACGCTGCGGGCCATCATGGATTTCCATGGCGGTCTCCCGGATGCCAAAACGGCGGGCAGTATCCTTCAGCTGCGCTATTATCTGGAGGGCCCCGCCATGGAGGAGCTGGCTGCGCGGCACACACCGGCAGACATGGCAGCGCTGCAGGCCTTGCAGCGCCAGGCGGAGCAGGCGGCGCAGGAGGGGACGGATGCGCTGGCCGAGGCCCTGTTCCGCTACCACCGGGGCATCACCTTTCTCAGCGGCAACACCATCACACCGCTGCTGTTCAACGCCTTTACCCGGGTGAACCTGGAGTTCTGGAAGGAGTATATCCAGCTTACCGGCATCGACCGCTGTCTGGAACGGCTGGCCCAATTCACCGCCCATATCGAGGCGGGGGAGGGACAGGCCGCCTCGTCCCTGCTGCGGCAGGGCCTGGAGCAGTTCATCACCCAGGTGCGGTAGCTTCCGTCAGCTCTTCGGAGTAGACACCCCCGGTCGAAGGCCCCGCAGCGCAAAAACACCCGGCCGTCAGGCCGGGTGTTTTTACTATGCTTACCGACGCTTGCCGCCGCCAAAACCGCCGCCGCCAAAGCCGCCGCCTCGGGAGCCGCCGCGGGAACTGCCGCCGAAGCCGCCGCCGCTGAACCCGCTGCCGCCGCTGGGACGACTGGGCCGGCTGGGCCGGGGCGCGCTGGGTCTCGGACTGCCGCCGGGCCGGTTATTGGGCCGGGGC
>ERZ894206.544-NODE-544-length-28984-cov-10.831933_pt1 | contig 28984 bp, 31 predicted proteins | sample MGYA00380287_ERZ894206 | MGnify/ENA primary metagenome ERZ894206 (study PRJEB32331, sample SAMN06328483) | human gut metagenome | biome: human gut microbiome; feature: stool | host: Homo sapiens | collected 2013-04-12 ...
CCTTGAGTTTTTCTTTTGGTATCTTTTCTTTTGTCTCAAGACAAAAGAAAAGTACTTAATTTATAACCCATGCCCTATTATGCGGCACCGTCTTCTTCGGATCATAGTGCATTCCCGCCTGTGTCGGTATTTTAAGAACGTATGTACGTCCGCTTTTGTTTTGTAAAGAACTATCGCGCAGCCATGGGTTGGCATCCTTCAGTTGGGCGTAGGTAATACCTTTACTCTTGGCAAATTGTGCCAGATTGTCGATACTTGTTGTTACATTGACCTCTGTATGGGGAATGACAGGGTAAAGATGTTCCCGTTTCAGTAAAAAGCCATAGCGCTGCGGATTACTGATGATGGCTTTAGCGGCAAGCAGACGGAACATATAACGGGAAGTCTCTTCTACAAGCCAAAGGTCTACGGCTTGATCTACGAGCTGTTTTTTCAGTTCGGAGGAGATGCGGCCTTGTCCGCCATTGTAGGCAGCGGCTACGCAGAGCCAGTTACCATATCTTTGGTAGGCATCTTTCAGATACTGGCATGCGGCACGGGTGGCTTTCTCCACGTGATAACGTTCGTCAATATTGGGGTTTACTTCAAGACCGAATTCGCGTCCGGTAGTTTGCATGAACTGCCACATTCCGGCTGCTCCTGCCGGGCTACGGGCAAGGGTATTGAGGTTACTCTCTATTACGGCGAGGTATTTGAAATCATCGGGTACACCGTTTTCCTTCAATATAGGTTCTATGATGGGAAAGAAGCGGTTCGCACGCTTGATGGTAAGCATGGTGGTGGAGTGCATATAGGTGAACGACATTTGTTCACGGTCCATGCGTTCACGATGATCGTAGCGAGTCAGGTCAATTTCCTGTCCGGCAAAGGTAATTTTGTCCGGTACGGAAGGGGAGGTGACACAATAGGGAACTTCGGATTTAACGGATTGCTGTTCAGGGTCTATCGTACTGTGCCCAAACAGCAATGGAAGTGTGGCACCGGTGCATAGAGCAACTGAGGTAACTATCAGGATATGTATTGAGTTTTTTTTCATTTTCAAAAGTTTGTTTGGTTCGAGGTCGAATATACAATATTTACGGGAATGAGGCAAGAACTATGGTGTCTTTACAACGAATCTTAGTTCTTTATAGGCAATCTTTCCCATAACCACCGGGGGATCATTCGCCAGAAAAAGACAACTACACGGTATCTGCCGTCGATCACAATGACCCGTTTTTTCCGGTTCAGGGCACGGACGATACTCTTTGCTACTTGATTGGCTTGCATTAGCATGGGGAACTTACCACTTTTCAGTAAGTCGGTGGCGACGAAACCCGGGCGTATGTCTGTGAAATGGATATTCAAGTGTTGCATCCGGGAGAGTTGTGCCAAGGCTTCGATGTAAGTATTCTGGAAGCGTTTCGTTGCGGAATAGGCCGGGGCGATACCTAGTCCTTTGGTGCCTGCAATGGAACTGATGACAGCGATGTGTCCACCTCCTTGGGTTTTGAAGTGATTGAAGGCGGTGGTTACCATGCGGGTGAATCCTTCTACGTTGGTACGGGCGGTATTAAGTTCTATTTCCGGTTTCAGGTCCGGGTTCTGGCTACCTATGCCGGAGCTGAGGAAGAATAAATCCATGCCACCTAACTTCCGGATGAGTGTTTCCAGCAGGGTGGGGGCATCCGAATCTGTTACGTCCAGACGTTGAATTTCGATTTGTCCGGGGGCGGTGGCTTGCAGTTTCTCCAATGCTTCTTCCCGTCTTCCGGCAATACCGATGTGCCAACCTTGCTGAATTAGCAGTTTGGCAACTTCTTCTCCTATGCCGGAGGTGGCTCCTATAATAATGGCTCGTTTCATAATTGCTGTATTAGTAGTTTGTTAATTGCATGTGCAGGATGGGAAAGGGCTTACCTTGCGCATCTGTTTCATCCCGGCTTATTACTTCAAAACCCCTGTTACGGTAGAAGCGAAAAGCCTGTTCGTTTTGTTCATTGACATCCACTTTGCGGAAACCTCGTTCGTTTACGGCAAACTCTAATAATGTCTTGCCATATCCTTTTCCCTGTTCGTCGGGGTGGATAAACAGCATTTCTATTAAATCGTCGCTTAGTCCTAGAAAGCCACTGATGCGGTTGTCTTTATTCTTTATAATATAGAGTTGCACTGCGGGGAAATAAACGTTCTGTACCAGAGGTTTGTAGTATTGAATATCTTCTTCACTCAGAAAGTGATGCGTACTGCGTACGGATGCTTCCCAAAGCTCAGAGAGTTCGGGATAATCTTTCTCCGTGGCGACGAAGATATTTGTAGGAAGATTGTTCATTTTCATATATTCTATTGTCCAATGACGGTTGCTACTATTTTTCTTCCACCGCCACGATTGCGGAATTCACAGAGGTATATACCTTGCCAGATACCCATATTCAGTCTACCATCAGTGATAGGTATGCTGAGACTATTACCAGTCAGGGTCGATTTGGCATGGGCGGGCATGTCATCATCTCCTTCGCAAGTATGCATGTAGTAAGGTTCCCGTTCTTTCACCAGGTGGTTGAAGATGGCTTCCATGTCAGTCTGGACATCCGGATCAGCATTTTCATTGATGCTAAGCCCAGCGCTGGTATGCTTGATGAACAGATGTAAGATTCCGGCTTGCGGCAGACGCGGCAGGTTACGTATTATTTCATCCGTTATCAGGTGAAAACCACGTGCACGGGGACGTAGGGTAAATTCTTTTTGAGTAACAAAACTTTGTTCCATTTTATATATTTCTATGCGTTATTATTTGCCGATATGATTTAGAATGAAAGTCTTTCTATTCTTTAGGAGCTTTATCAAGTGATGATCCGCAATACTTACAGAACTGTGCACTTTCTTCGTGTCCTCGCCTGTGACAGTTGGGGCACTCTCTTGCTACATTCTTTTCATGTCTTTTCATCAGCGATACGGAAACGATGCCGGTAGGTACTGCAATAATAGTGTAACCTATCAGCATGACACAACCTGAAAGGAATTTCCCCAGGGCGGTGACAGGAGTTATATCTCCGTAACCTACGGTGGTAAGCGTGACGCAAGCCCAATAGATACTGTTGGGAATATTGCTGAACTGCGTATTGGGTTTTCCTCCTTCAACCATGTACATCAATGTTCCGATAGATATCACCAGAATAACCACAAACATAAAGAAAACTGCGATTTTTTTGCTACTGTCGCGTAGTGCCGTCAGCAGCATTTGCCCTTCCATCCAGAAGTTGAATAACTTGAAAACGCGGAATATCCGTATCAGGCGGAATGCCCGTATAATAAGCAGATAGCGTGCCCCGGGAAACAGGAAAGCGAGATAAAGCGGCAGTGTAGCCAGCAAGTCGATGATACCGAAAGCACTGAAAGCGTATTTGGAAGGTTTGGGCGAACAATACAACCGGGTGATATATTCGAAAGTGAAGAAAGCGGTCAGTAAATACTCCATAACAATGAATGGAGTTTTCAGCCATACCGGCAATCCTTGCAGACTTTCCAGGATAACAAGTCCCACGCTAAGCAATATGCACCAGATCAGGGTAACGTCGAATAGCTTCCCGGCAGGTGTATCAGCTTCGAATATGATGACATATAGTTTTCGCTTCAAAGCCTGATTATACATCAGTTCTGTGAATTTATCTTTCAGTTTCATGTTTCACAATGTTTGTTACAAAAGTAGGAAAACCTTTCCGAATGAGAAAAAGGGTACTTGACTTTTTGTAACTTGCTGGAATATGGAGTATATTTGTTACCTGTTTTCACGATTTAAAAGTAAACAACCATGAATCGAATAATAACCTTCGTTATCGGGGTTTTGTTCATCATACTTAAAATAAAGAGCGTATGAATAAAGTATGTGTAGTAACAGGTGGAGCCGCCGGTATCGGTCGTTGCATTGTCGAGATGTTTGCAGAATCGGGATATACGGTGTATTTCATTGATAAGACACCCGAGGCGGTGGAACTGGCGGAAGGAAAGATGTCGGAAAGAGGGCTTTCGGTTACAGGCTTTGTCGGAGATATTGCCGAGGAACAGACGCTGCGGGATTTTGTAGACTTTGTCTTATCCATAGAAGATCAGATTGACTGTCTGATAAATAATGCTTGCCTGACAAATGGAGGTATATTGAGTAACTGTTCGTATGAAGACTTCCTGTATGTGCAACGTGTGGGAGTAGCGGCTCCTTATTTCCTGGCTTTGTCGTTTAAAGACTATTTCAGTGGTGCAGGTGCTATTGTGAATATTTCTTCTACCCGTGCTTTTCAGTCGCAGGCCAATACGGAAAGTTATACGGCAGCTAAAGGTGGAATAACGGCTCTGACTCATGCACTTGCGGTCAGTCTTTCGGGAATTGCCCGCGTGAATTCTATCGCTCCCGGTTGGATTGATACGGGAAGCTATCATGAGGAGGATTATGTGCCGTCATATACGGAAGGAGATATCATGCAGCATCCTTCGCAAAGGGTAGGAGAACCGGCCGATATAGCCCGTGCAGTTCTTTTCCTTTGTGACGAACGGAACTCCTTTATCAACGGGGAGAATATTACGATTGACGGAGGCATGAGTAAACTAATGATTTATCATAATGATTATGGTTGGGATTATCAACCGTAGAAACTATTAAATATAAAAAGAGAATAATGGAAAAAGTAATTATCAACTCGTATGAGGATTTTGAAAAGCTGGTAGGTCAGCAAATTGGTGTTTCCGATTATGTGGAACTTTCGCAGGAACGTATCAATCTGTTTGCTGATGCTACGTTGGATCATCAGTGGATACATGTAGATACGGAACGTGCTAAAACAGAGAGCCATTTCAAGACTACTATTGCGCATGGTTATCTCACTTTGTCTATGTTGCCGTATTTGTGGAACCAAATTATTGAGGTGAACAACCTGAAGATGATGGTTAATTATGGTATGGATCAGATGAAGTTCGGTCAGGCGGTATTGTCGGGACAAAGTATTCGTTTGGTTGCGAAACTGCACTCATTGACAAACTTGCGCGGTGTGGCAAAGGCTGAGATTAAATTTACGATTGAGATAAAAGACCAACCGAAGAAGGCACTTGATGGAATTGCAGTGTTCTTGTATTATTTCAATTAAAATTCTTTCATTATAAATTACACGGATATTCACAGATTAAGAAGAAGAGCTTTACTGAAGCTTCATTATTAAATCTGTGAATATCCATGTAATCTGTGGTGTATTCTTTATTGCTTTCTGATATATTCCTGCCATAAATGTCGGATAGCCGCTACCGGATGATACAACAACATTCTTGGCCCTGCCCATCTCATGATTTCTCTCATCCGTTCCCGCATCTCCGGTTTGTAACAATGTATGGTACAGAGTCGACAAGTACCTTTCTTTTCTCCGAATGGACAACGTGACAACCGTGCATGTGCATATTCCAACACTTCCCTGCATTGCGGGCACAAAGTTTCGTTCCCCTCTTTCTTCCGGCAGTAGAGGCGGATCATTTGTTCCACGGTTTGTTTTTCCTGTTCGATGCGGGACATTATTTATGCTTGCCAGCGTTTCAACTTCGGAAACTCTTGCTTCATCATCGCAATAGCTTCTTCTTTAGTTACCTTCTGCTCCGAGTCTTTATTGAATTCTTCTACAAACTGGGCACAATGTTCTATCATTTCATCCATGGTGCAGTCTTGCGCGAATTTACCTTGCTGATAGCAGTAAGTGCAATAATCTGCGCTGAGGCTACCGTCAGCATTTGTTCCGCATACTTCATCGGATGTGAGCGGCATTCCGCAACTTTGGCAAAATTTCATTTCCATAATAATTTTGTTTTAACAATATTAATTTATTGATTATATCTGGGAGATAAGCTTTTATATTTTTCAAAGCCATTATCCTGACTTTTATAAATGATTGTATCGATAAAATAAAGATGCCCGTCATTTCCTACTAATACATTATTAGGAAGAGCATCGAATATATCATAATTGCCATTTGAGAAAAATTCACCATCTAATTCAGAACTGAATCCCATTTTATTAAGCTCTTCTTCTATTTCGGATTCAGTAGCTTCACGTATAGCTACAATAAATGGTTGTGAAAGTACGGCACAAACTTTTTCGGCTTTATTATATGCAAAACCTATTAGCTTATAAGAACAATCTGGAAAATAAATGTTGTGAATCCTTATACGTTCAAAAAACTGAGAGAGATTGTCATCTGAGTAGCGAAAATCATTTAATTTGTAAACAGTAGTGTTATTCTCTATTGATAGATATACTTCATTTTCAGATCCTCTATCAGAAAATATTCCTATTGTATTAATATCTTCTATCCAATACCCTCTGTCTCTTGCGAATCTTTCGAGGTTTGAAATCTGGACTCCCTTAACGACCGTTGTTCCCGCAATTGCTTGAATTGATTCAAGCACTCCTCGCGCGACATTGGATGCTTCCTCCAATAAGCAATGGATTTCATTTTCTTCGCTATGGCTTGGCGATGATATTGATTCAGTTTTTCCATATTGTTTGTTTTTATTATACATATAATGCAAAGATACTGTTTTTGTTCTTTCCTTAATTATCGTAGCAGCAATTTTTTCAGTAAACCTTCATTCAACAGGTGCACTGTTTCGAACTTTCCATTATAGAATACAGCCCAATTATTAAAGATACAAGGCAGTTGTTTAGCTTTCTCCAAAGTATCTATCTCTACCAACCGGAGAGGTATTTGATTGTTCTCGCAATAATTGTATATCTGTTCGATACAATTGGGAATATAGGGACATTGCACACCGTAATAGATGGTCAGTTCTTTGCCCTCAATGCTCTGTTTCCGCACGTTTGATGTGAATTGCGGTTGGGTACCGTCAAAGGAAAGAGCTAATAATTCATATTCGTCATTGATGGTATCCACTACTTTGAAGCCATATTTCAACATGAACTTTTTTTCTGATAAGAAAGGTTTCTTCTTTTTGGAAGAAAGGAGGCAGATGCCGGATTTTCCTTGCGCTTTTGCGTCGTCGATGCACGATTGTAACAATTCCTTTCCGTATCCCTTTCCTTTGTAACTGCCGGATACCCACAGGCAATAGATATAGAAATAATTATCACCAGTTACGGGAACCCAAGCTTTTTCCAACGGGGCATACTCAATGAACACTTTTCCCTGCGCATCCAGTTTGCGGAAGACGTGTCCTTCTTTGATACGCTCTGCCAGCCAGTTGCGTTTATCGTTTACGCCGGTCTGGTGTTTTTTGTCTGCAATGGCGCAACATAGGTGTTCGCTCATTACGTTCTCAGGGGTTAGTGTGATGAATGCCATACTTTTATCCATTCTTGCTAATTTTGAGATAAACCATATCTTTCAGAAGCTTTCCATCTTCATACATGGGATGATCGTAGTTATCAGTAAAAAAGTTGGGTATGCGGTGCGAGTAGGTAAATCCGCATTGTTTGTAGAAATCCTCTGTGTACGTATCTTCTGCTGTACCTACCAATAGCGTATGATAACGATCTTTGTAGTGCTCTAATAGAAATTCTATCAGCCGTTTTCCATATCCTTTTCGTTGGTAGTGGGGATAAGTGGCGATGTTCTTGATTTCATAGACTCCGTTTCCTTCATCTGTTATCACACACGCTGCCTTTAAGTCGCCGTCGTAGAGAGCATACATTTCTCCCCGTTCTAGGTAGAGATCTATCATGGACTCTTGTTCGTCGGCAAGTAGCAGTAGTTCGAGGAACTCCTTTTTGTTCTTTAAAATAGGGACGATGTTTATCATTCGTGTAGATTTAATTGTTCTTGAATCACCTCAAAGGTAGGCAATTGGTATGAGAAAGACAAATTCTGCTACCAAGTTGAAAAACATTATTCCGAAATTTGCTACTTATAATTAATTTCTGTTCTTTCGTACAGGAATTTATGGTTGCCCGATAATGGTCTATGCTTTTTAGGGAGAGCGAGTTTTCCAAGTCAATTCATTGGGGGGATAAGATTAAAAGTAGTCAACCTATGTGAGAAGACTATGTGCTCTATATCAGTAGATTATGATTCTCGGTTATTCTCACTATATTGAGAATCTTTTCTCACCGTGATGAGTATTTATTCTCATCGCATTGAGAAGTTCTTCTCATCGTATTGAGAATACTTTCTCTTTACGTTGAGAAAATCTTCATTATAGGCATCCTATTTCCGACTGATAAGTATTGTATTGCAAAGTAATATAGGTTATGGATAAAACATCCTTTGGAGAAGAAGTATATAGTGTTGTCGCCTCTATCCCTCCGGGACGGGTGCTGACGTATGGACAGATTGCTTATCTTATAGGTAAGCCCCAGTGTTCACGTATGGTGGGGCAGGCCATGCATAACGCACCTGAGGGACAAAATCTGCCTTGCCACCGGGTAGTGAATAGTCAGGGACGACTGGCTCCTTTCTGGCCCGAACAACGGGAGTTGCTGGAAAAAGAGGGTACCGTCTTTAAGAAGAACGGATGCGTAGATATCAAGGCATCCGGTTGGGAAATACTGAAGGAGGTTATTTCTTAGCGAATATATTGATGAGCAGCGAGCAACTTGTCAGCAAGATACCTGTTCCCACCACTCCCGTCCAGCCGAACCATTGCCAGAAGGTTCCGGCAAGGAAAGTTCCGGTGGAACCGCCAATGAAATAGGTAGTCATGAAAATAGTATTGATGCGATTGGATGCCTGCGGACAAAGGGTAAAAGCACTTGTCTGATTGCTGAGCTGGATGCATTGCATCCCTATATCTATCAACAGAATACCGGCTATGATACCTGCATAACTATATTGTCCCGCATAGAGCACTATCCATGCACTGATTATCAGCGAACATCCTATATAAGTAAGCCGTTTCACCCCGACCGTATTGATGAATCTTCCGATGGAAGAAGCGGTTAGTGCCCCGGCTATGCCACAAAGTCCCAACATTCCTATGATATTGTTTCCCGCAAAGAAAGGCGCCTGCTCCATCTTGAAAGCCAGACAACTCCACATGGCAAGGAACGATCCGAACGAGAAACCTGCACGCAACGAAGCTATGCGGAGTTGGGGATACTTCTTGACGATGGAAAACAAGGATTTCATCAGTCCGGCATAACTTCCCTGATAATTGGAAGGAAGGTCCGGGAGTATCCTTATTATAATAAGCAAACAAACGACCATCAATCCCGCGGCAATGAAGTAGATAAACCGCCAGCCCATGTATTCGCCTACAATGCCGCTTACTACACGCGAAGCAAGAATACCCGTCAGTAGTCCCGAAAGGATAATACCTACATTCTTTCCTTTGGTTTCGGGAGTGGAATATTGTGCCGCAAGGGGCATGAATATCTGGGGTATAACCGAACAGGCACCCGTCAGTAGAGAAGCGAACAGTATCAGGTGGATATTGGGAGCTAAAGCAATGGTGAGCAGTGAGACTACCAGAATGGAAATATTTACGAGGATAATATTTCTTCTGCGGTATAAATCGCCCAGTGGAATGATGAACAATAGTCCGATGGCATATCCTATCTGCGAGCACATGGCTATCAGATTGGCGGTGAACTCACTGATGTTCAGGTCACGGCTGATACGATTCAGTAGTGGTTGGTTGTAGTATATGTTGGCTACCGTTACGCCTGAGATGATGGCCAGCGTCCAAAGCAGGGACGAGGGTACTCCTTGATTTTCTTTTAGTTCCAATTTCATGCCGCAAAGGTAGTAATTTCATGAAAAATAAACATGCACAATGATCAATGATTCATATACAGGGGCATCAGGCGATGGTAGGCTTTCAGATATTTTCTGAGTCTGGTGACTTCTTTTTCTCCGATGCAGGGCATGCGGCGCACATCCATATTATCCGTCAGGTCATGAATCTTAACGGCAACGGCTATGGGATTGGAGGCGCATCTTTCGACGTATTCTTCATAATCTTCCTCATCGGAGGTCTTTGTGACACACCGCACGGCTTCAATGATTTCGGCAGAGAATCCTTCCTTTTCCAGGTCTTCGAATGTCCATTCCGTATCTTCTACAACGTCGTGTAGAATACCGACAATCCTTTCTTTCAGATTCCGTCCCATATTCATTACGCGGATGGGATGATGCAGATATTCCTGTCCGTATTTGTCTTTTTGTCCTTTGTGAGCTTCGGTGGCAATAGCGATGGCATGTGAGAGAAGATGATTGTCCATAAGATTTTTTTTAGAATTGTTCGATACAAAGTTACTGAAATCTGTTATTAAATATAAGAGAGGCTTATTATTAAAATTGTATATTAACCCAATAAATGAAACAGATTATGAATATAGAACATTTTCCGGAGAAAAAAGTTTTTCAGACCGTAGTCGATGGAGAGACTGCCCGCCTGATGTATCATGTAGCCGACGGTGCTTTGGATGTGCGCCACACGATTGTACCCGGTGAAATAGGTGGTAGGGGAATTGCTTCTGCTTTAGTAAAGGCAGCCTATGATTATGCATTGGCTAATGAACTGGTGCCTGTGGCAACCTGTTCCTATGCCGTGAAGTGGCTGGAAAGGCATCCTGAATATAATGGAAAGACGGGAAAGGATTATGCGGGGGAGGGGACTTGTGCATTATAGAAGCTCCTTAAAACTTTGGGCAGCCATATATTATCTATATATGACTGCTCAAAGTTTATTCACTTAATTATTCTGATTGATAAGGTTTATCACAACCTTTACCATTATATCTTTTTCTTCTGTTCTGCTTTCTGCAATCATTTATGCAAGAGCGACTAATGTATTGTTGCTTATTAATTTTTCTCTCTGTATTCTTTAGGTGACAAACCTGTAATTCTTTTAAAATATTTCCCAAAGAATGATTGGGAGGGAAAATTTAGTTCATCACTAATTTGTTGTATCGTCAGGTTGGTAGATTTAAGGAGCGCTTTGGCTTCTAATGTAACATAGTCATCAATCCATTCCGCAGCAGTTTTCCCACTGACACGCTTTATAATGGTTGATAAATAGCCTGCGGATAAATGTAGTCTGTCCGCATAATAAAGTACCTTTTCTTTCTTTTCTGTAGAACAATTGGACTTCCTTTGAAAAGTTATCCATTAATGCTTCATCGTTTGATAGTATCTTATTTTTCGATATTTCATGAAAATAGTATCCCATGCCATAAAAGAAAGCGCAGGTTAAATGCCTGATAACATCTAACTGGTAGGGATGTTTATTCTCTATAACTTTACGAACCATTGTACAATAAGAAATCATGGCTTCAAGTTGCCCGGATTGCAAATCTAGAACGGGGTTATCTTGTAGCAGCATATAAGTCTGAAAATTATAGGGTAATCCTAAGCTATTGATAAAGTCGTTAGACATAAAAATACAAATCCCTTTAAAATCGTCACTTATAGATATCTGCTCCAGGATTTGCCCCGATACGTTGATTGACATTTTTGAACTACTCATGTGATGGGGTAGCAAGTTTATTTTCCCGATGCTTTCCCCTTGAAGGCAGATACAACAAATGTACATATCTATTTTGAATGGATGATTTGATAAGTCATTGCCGGCTACATCAAAAATATAAAAATCATCATTCACACATAAGAACCGTCCCTTGTTTTGTATTTCAGCCCGTAAGTTTAGTGTATTCATTTTATTTGCGAAATTAAAGATTCGGACACAAAAATAGAGCAATTTTATCACAAGTGAAATGATTATTGAAAGTTTCGTCCAATATCGTCAATGAAATGACCTTTTGGCACTGTGTGGCTTTACCTACTTTTGCGGCATCAAAAAAACATTAATATGAAGAAAAAGTATTTTATTATCTTATTATTAGCCGTAGGCTGTATGAGTGCTCTGAAAGCACAACCTCTAAGTGTAGTCAAAAAAGATACAGAGTCCTCGAAAGAGCAAAAAATCATCTTTACAGGCGGTCCGATTTTAGAAATGAACGTATCTAATTTTATCCATTCGGGTATTGGGGATAGCAAGAGCAAGATGAAGTTTGGCTTCAGTACCGGTGGATTCTTGAATTTAGGTATTTCAAAATCTTTCTCCGTACAGGGAGAAATGCTATTTCATTACAAAACTTCTGATTTTGAATGGAGTAACCAAACAGGCGAGTATCGTTATTGGGGAATGGAGATTCCTGTTTATGCTATGTACCATTATTGTTTCTCGAAGGGTAACCGTCTACACATTGGTATAGGACCTTATACGGAATTTGGTTTAGGAGCATCATTCAAGTACGGCGGAATCAAACAAGACCTTTACGAAAAAGACAGCGCTACAGGATTGCCTGCTTTATGCGATTCAAATACAGGTTTTGGTATTAAGGTAGGCTATGAGTTTGTTTCAGGATTTCAGATTAATGCCACTTATAAGGCGAGCGTAACCAATCTGCTCGACGAGAATAGCAGTAGGATAAAAATGCATCCTCAAACATTCAGTATTGGAATTGCCTATCGGTTTGCAAAGTAAAAGTATGACGAATATGAATATAAAACACTCTGTTTTTAGCACAATTATCCTTTTTGTTTTTGTAACAAACGTTCTTGGCCAGTCAGACTCGATACAAGAGAAAGGATTAAAGAAATACTGGAATAGCCTTTTTTATGGTAATATAGACAGAACATTCGAGAAAAAAATGGATATGAGTTTTGTTGTAGCTCCTTGTTATACTAAAGAAGGGAGTTTTGGTATCGGGGGAGCTGCAACTGCATTGTACCGTTTAGATCGTAAGGATTCTATTATGCAACCTTCTGACATATCATTATCCGGAAGTGCAACGATTAATGGATTTTATGGGATTACCATAAAAGGAAACAATCACTTCAAAGGAAATAAAGCCCGTTTAAGTTATCGCCTGCAATTTCAGCATAAGACATTGGATTTCTGGGGGATTACATATGATGCCTGTAATGTGAATCCTATTTCCGAATATACCAAACGACTCGTCAATTGGGAGTCGGATTATGTTTATAAACTCACCAAGAATATTCATGTAGGTGCAGCTCTCAATATAAAATATGCAGATTTGGCCAAAATGGCTAATCCGGCTTATTTAGAAGGGCAGAGAAAAGCCTACTTTTTTACAGGTCTTGGAGTGTCCATTCAATATGATACACGGGATTTTATTTTAAATCCTAAACGTGGTATTTATTTTATGGCAAGAGAGATTTTCTATCCGGATTTTATGAGTTCTTACCATAAGACTCTATTTAATACTACTATGATTTTCGATGCTTATAATCGTATGTGGAGTGGCAGTGTTCTCGCATTCGACCTCTACGGACAATTTAATAATCAATATACTCCGTGGCCATTAAGGGAAGAATTGGGAAGTGGAGATAGTAGGATGCGTGGTTACTATGGCGGTCGTTATATAGATTGTAACCAAATGACGGCGCAATTGGAATTGAGGCAGCATATTTATAGTCGCATTGGTTGTGTAGCATGGATGGGTTGTGGAACTGTGTTTCCATCTTTTGATAAATTAAAAGTGGAACACATTTTACCTAATTATGGTATAGGTTTGCGGATTGAGTTCAAACATAATGTAAATGTACGTATTGATTATGGCTTCGGTAAAGATACTGCTGGATTTTTATTTCAGTTTGCAGAAGCATTCTGAAAATGTATGTTTGGAAAAATAGAAACATTGAGTAGTCCATATATTATCTATTGTGACTACTCAATGTTTATTCACTTAATTATTCTGATTGATAAGGTTTATCACGACCTTTACCATTATATCTTTTTCTTCTGTTCTGCTTTCTGCAATCATTAATGTAAGGGCGACTAATGTGTTGTTGCTTATTAACCGGGAACCATCAGGTTTATATAAAATTCTGTTTTTCTCGAGAAACCATAGGAAGAGAAAAGCAGCAATACGTTTGTTTCCATCATTTCGAGATTGTAATATTCTACCTGCCGGGTAACGCTTCTTTCACCCTCTTGTTGAACTGTCGCAAATTTTGCGACAGTTGGAATTTCTTTTAGTTCTTCCTTTAGTGCATTAGTGATATGCTTGCCAATAGTTTTTACATCACGGTCAAACAGTTCAGCCATTTGTTGGCGATTAATCCATACCGTTTCATTTTCCAGTCTCACATCTATCAAAGTTTGTCCATCCTTAGTCTGGTAGATGATAATATTTCCTTTGTCGTTCATTTTTTATTCTTTTTAAATACGAATTTGTAAAGGTAAGCATTTTCTTCTTTGTTGCCTTCGGATTTTTCTCTATCTTGCTTCCGTTTTCAATCATTCACTAAAGAAAACTGAATATGAAGAAATATATAGGAGCGCACGTAAGTGCGAGTGGGGGAGTTGAGATAGCTCCTGTTAATGCGCATGAGATAGGTGCGAATGCATTTGCTTTGTTTACAAAGAACCAACGGCAATGGGTGGCCAAACCTCTGACCGAAGAAAGTATTCGCGGATTTAAAGACAATTGTGAGAAATACTCTTTTGATGCCCGCTATATCCTGCCTCATGATAGTTATTTAATCAATCTGGGACATCCTGAAGAAGAAGGACTAGAGAAAAGCCGTGCCGCATTTCTGGATGAAATGCAACGTTGTGAGCAATTAGGTCTGAAGCTTCTGAATTTCCATCCGGGTAGTCATCTGAATAAGATTTCAATAGAGGAATGTCTGGATAAGGTGGCAGAATCTATCAATATCACATTGAGTAAAACGAAAGGGGTGACTGCTGTTATTGAGAATACAGCCGGACAAGGAAGCAATGTTGGTAATGAGTTCTGGCAACTAAAGCATATCATTGATCGTGTGGATGATAAATCCCGTGTAGGTGTATGCTTGGATACTTGTCATACTTACTCGGCAGGATATGATATCGTAAAGGAATATGATAAAGTGTTTCAGGAGTTTGATGAAATCGTCGGTTTTAACTATTTGCGGGGTATCCACCTGAATGATACTAAGAAAGAATTGGGTAGCCATGTAGACCGCCATGACAGCATAGGGAAAGGTCTGTTAGGCATAGACTTCTTTAAGCGTTTTATGAAAGATGAACGGTTTAATGATATGCCTGTTATTCTTGAAACGCCGGATGAGAGTTTATGGGCGGACGAGATAAAGTTGTTGCGTAGCTTCGAAGAGTAGATACGCGGACGACACGGACTAAACGGACGAACACGGACTTCTTATTATGAATTAAGAAAATCCGTGTTCGTCCGTTTAGTCCGCGTCGTCCGTGTATCCTTATTGATTTACCTTCACATTATTCCATTCAGATGACGGGATAATCGACTTGTCATACTCACCATCTTTCGCTTTAATATTCAGATTCTCAAATTTGAAATTCGTCAGTTTGTACTGCTCGGATGCACTTACGTTGAAAAACACATCACATTCAAAGTCTATATTACGCATTGTTACATGATCCGAGTAAGACATCGGAATATCTTTACGGTCTTTCAGATCAAAGAACTGAGTCCACGGTTTGATGTATAGGAAACTTTTGGCATTTCCTTTAATATCTTCCACAAGGATATATTCATAATTTTGGGGAGTATCGGCACGCATCTTCAACCACAACAGACGGCTTGCCTGATTGATGGTACAACGACGGAGAATGATATTACGGTTATGGATAGATTCGCTACCGCAAGTCAGTGCACTATGGCAGAAACCGTACGTACAATCTTCTATAATAATGTTAGTGTTACTTCCGTTGTTAGAATCCTTATCAGCCCAGGGGCCTTTTCCACCTTTAAGAGCAATAGCATCATCGTTTACAGAGAGATAGCAGTTCTTAACCAACACATTGTTGCATACATCAATATCTATGGCATCCGTGCTGGGTGCCTTAACAGGAGCAGCCGGAGAGAAAATATATAGGCCTAATAACTTCACATTGTTACATTTGTAAATGTGTGTCGTCCAGAAAGGAGAGTTGATGAGGCGTACGCCGGAAAGCTGTACATCATTGCTGTTGGAAATGTGCACCAGGCGCGGACGCAACTCATCCATATTCGTGCATTTCGGAATAACGGTGCGGCGCAACCAGAAAGATTTCCAATAGCGTAATCCGTTGCCATTGATGGTTCCCTTACCGGAAATGGTGAAACCATCTACTTTGTCGGCATTAACCAGTGCGGCAAAGTATTTAAGTGATTGCCCCTCGATGCGGGTATTGATTATAGGGAAGTTGCTGATATCATCGCTACCCTTCAAAACAGCTCCTTCTTCCAGATAAAGGTGTGTTTTAGGCTTGAAAAAGAGTGCACCGCTCAGATAGGTACCTTTCGGGATGATGATCACACCGCCACCTTTGGATGATGCCTGGTCGATAACCGCCTGAATTTTCTCTGTTTGAAGTAAGGTGCTGTCATTCACCACACCATGATCAGTAATCTTATATTTACTGCCAAGGGTTTCGATATTTACAATTTCGTTCTGTCTGAACCAGTCGGGAATAAGGGTACCATCGGGGAATTTCTCTTGTGCAAAAGATGGTAGGCAGAAAAGCAAACTACATACTAAAGTTACGAATTTCATGGTCTTTATCATTAATTGAGTTAATAGTGTCTGATCGGATAGATTTATCCGTTTGCAAAAATAGGGATTAAAATCTACATGCTGCTTATGCGGATAAGCCCATTTCCTAAGTTATTTGTTGGTTTATATAGGCTTTTTGATTCTTTTTCATTCGGATATGAGTTAAATGATGATTCATCGTATATTTCACCAGTTAGCAATTATACTTACAAAAAACTCGTAAATTTCTTCCTTTCCCGCAGCTACTCTTCCGACTCGTTAAGTGAACCCGATTCAGTCAGGGACTGAATGCCTTTCACTCACTGACTGAATGCCATTCAGTCCCTGACTCATTGTACCCCCGTTCAGAAGGTATCTGAAGGGGGGTGGGAAAAGTGACAAGACAAGAAAGGGAAGAGATGAAAATTACATATAAAAAGACATAGATTGATTCATTTTTATACAGAAAAGAAGTTATCTCGTCAACTTTCCTCTATCCGAGCTTTTGGAAAAAGCAATAATCAGAAGTCTGCTTTTTTCGTAATACACATGGACTGCCCGTTGACGGGATGGATGAACTCTATGGATTCAGCGTGCAGATAGAGCCTTTTGTCTTTCTTTCCATAAAGCTCGTCGCCTATGATGGGGCAATGTAGGCCTGACGGATGTGCTGCATGCACGCGAAGTTGGTGAGTACGTCCCGTATGGGGATAAAAGGCTATACGTGTATATTTATCTGTACGTTCGAGAACCTGATAATAAGTGATGGCAGGCTTGCCATATTGTGTGTCTACCATTTGCCGGGGACGGTCCAATGGATTGGGGCAAAGCGGTAGTTCAATAGTGCTCTCATCTTCCGGGACGATGCCATCGAGCAAGGCTATGTACTTCTTCCGGATACTGCGATTCTTGAATTGTGCCTGTAAGTGTTGGTGCGTTTTCTTATCTTTGGCAATGATTAAAAGTCCCGATGTAGCCATATCCAGCCGATGTACGATCATGGGACCCTCTGCTTCCGGATAAGCCTTTCTTACTAGGTCGTATATAGACGTCTGTCTCTCTTTTCCGGGTACTGAAAGCATTCCGGCAGGCTTATTAATAATCAATAGCCATTGGTCTTCATAAACTATATTCAATTTTTCATTGCCCCGTTCCGCCTCCTGTTGCATAGGATTTGCTTCTACCTCCAATCCCTGCAACATGTGCCGGAGAATTGGCTCGCATTTGCCCTTACAGGCTGGATAGAAATAACCGTGATGCCGTACTTCGTTTTTGGGAGAATTACCCCACCAGAATTCGGCCATGGCTATCGGTTTCCAGTGATGCAGATAGGCTTGTTGTAACAATTTAGGAGCGGCACATTCACCTGCACCGGCGGGAGGAGTCTTATGTACGGTTTGCTCGAATATGTCGCATAAAGTTTTCACTTCTCCCCGGTAGTTCAACATTCTGAATTGTTCGAATAGTTGTTGTTGCAAGGCGGCAGAGCGGACTTTACGTTCTGCTTTCAGCTCCTGTATTTGTTTTTCCCAATTACCTGCTTCTACCTGCAAGGAGGCTATCTTATCTTTCCAGGAGCGTTCCAACCGTTTATATTCTGCCTTCTGGAACTGGCTCTCTCGTATCAGATCTGCTTCTTCCTTTGCATCAAGCTGACCTGTCTTTCTGAGCAATTCTCTTTTTTCTTTTGCTTCTTTCAATTGTATCTTGGCAATTGACAATGCATCTTGTGCAGATTGGGTGGTTTGGGTAAGATTTGATCGTAGGTCAATATATTTCTTATCCTCTTCCAACCGGCGAATACGGCGGTTGATAGCGGATATGTTTTCTTCTTCTATTTTGAAGAAGCCTTGAGGTTGCAATAAATCGTACACGGGCGGTACAAAATACGGATGTATATTCTTCCCGGCTAATATGCCCGAAAAGGCGGTTAAATAACCTATGCTTCCATCTTCGGTTTGCACTATCAGCACTCCGAACATTTTCCCCTGGCTTAATTCCTCTTGCCAGTCGCTTTGCTTGCTGAGGTGGTTTTGTACCTCTTCCGCCGCCATTACACACAATGGATGAGGAGTATAACAGAAAGGGTAAGTAAACCTTTCCGGAAGTGGAATATCGCTGATTGAAGTAGTAAAACGGTGCAACATAATGGTGCAAAGATACTACATTCTTTGGGTATCTGTGACGTTATCCGGCAGAAAAGAATTCTTCGCTTTCATTATGATAGGGTAGGAGGAAAGTGAACCGGCTTCCTTTTCCAATCTCTGAGGCCACACTAATCTTCCCACCGAGTTTTTCCGCAATTACCATGCTGATAGAAAGTCCCAGACCCGTGCCTTGAACAAACTCATCTTGTTTGTAGAAGCGTTCGAATATCATTCGTTGCTCTTCTTTCGGAATACCTTTGCCGGTATCTTCTACGTAAATGGAGACTTCGTATGTTGAAAAATCAATTTCATAGCCCAGTTTGATGTATCCTGATTTGGTAAACTTAGTGGCATTATTCAGGAAGTTAGTCATAATCTGGCTGAGGCGGTTCACGTCCGTATTGATGAAGAATGCGGCATCGGGCACTTCTTTGATGAACTCTATTTCCTTGGGTATCAATAAGGAATGTGTCAAATACATACTATCCACCCAATTATTCAGATTACACGTTGAATAGGAGAAAGTCATGTTGCCCGATTCGATACGGGAGAGTTCCAGTATATCATTGATGAGTTTCAGAAGCAATTCGCAATTCGTGTTGATCGTATTGATGAAGTCAGCTTTCTCTTCATCGGGGAGGTCGTCTTCGCTGACGAGTAAGTTGGAGAACCCCACAATTGCATTCAGTGGAGTACGTATTTCATGGCTCATATTGGCGAGGAAAGATTGCTTCAGTTCTGCCTCTATCGCCAGGTCTTTTGCTCTCATGAGTTCCTCTTCTTTATCCTTGAAGTGTTGCACATTGGTGATTAAGCCTATAATGGAGGCCGTTTCCGCCATTGCCTCCGTGGGATTGACATAACGGAGTTCATACCAGATATACCCTTTACCATTAAAGTTGCACCGGCATTGGGTGTGCGTTTTGGAATCCGGTTGGTTTTTCACATGATAAAACGTATTCAACACATCCACTCTATCTTCCGGATGTATCGCTTCGGCCATTTCTTGTAGGGTGAAAGCACGAAAAGGCATATCCAGATGCTCAAAGAATTCTTTATCACAGATGAAAGCATTTGTTTTCTCTATGTATTTCCAGGCATAGATATTGCTTTTTTCGAGTGATAGCGATAATAATTCCTTTTCCCTGGTTAGTTCCCTTTGGGCGGTGCGCTTTCTTTTAGACTCTCTGACATAGAGAAGTAGCGGATAGATGATGAAAAAACAAATGGAAGAGAGAGCCAGAACAATGATACAAATAAAAAGAGGCTTGTACTTGGCTTGGAAAGGTATCTTGATTACAATATAATCTTGTGGATGTTCTTCAACTTCAACATTGGTTTCTGTTTTCTGAATATCTTGGGATTCAGCGTACTGGGGTTCTACCGCATGCATCTTTGTAAATAGGACAAAGAAGATCAGAATAATCGAAACTCTTTTCAGTAGCTGATAGCGTTTTTTCATAGCTGAAGAATAACTCATTTTGCAAATGTACATGAATATTTTAAATTCTTGCACAAATAAATAAAAATGTGAGAATTAACTCGTTTTATGTCCGAATAGCATATTTTTTTCATCTTAAAAAAAGACTATTTTAATGTAAATCTTATTTTTTTATTTTATATACTGATTTTTCGCAATTCACGGCTTGGCCAGATAGTAACATTGATGGTCGTATAAATGTCCATCGTAGGTTAACTCGGCCTGATGGAGAGTACCTTCATAAATAAAACCGTGGCGTTTCAAAACCTGCTGTGAGCGCTCGTTATGGGGATAGCAATTTGCGGTGATGAGGTTTAGTTGGAGGGTGTTGAATCCGTAATCGAGAACAGATTGCACCGCTTCCGTCATGTAGCCCTTTCCCCAATGGGATTCATCGAGCCAGTATCCCAGCATGCGTGCTTGCGGGTTTTCACGCTTGGGATCTGGAATGATGCCGACTGAACCGATCAAACGTCCGTCTTCTTTTAGGATGATAGCCCATATCCCGGACTGGGATATAAATACGGAACGAAGGATTTCTTGTGATTCTTCTAAGGATCCGTGAGGTTTCCAGCCGGCATTGTTTCCTATATTCGGATTTTGGCAACATTCGAAGAAGGCTTCCGCATCACTTTCCCGGAAAGGGCGTAATAGTAGCCGTTCCGTTTCAATCGGAGCATCAGGTTCATTACCGGTTTCTTCCTTTCTGTATACACATTCCACTCGATTGCCATCCGGATCGAGTATGACGCTTTCGAAATATCCATCGCCCGAAGTCCGCGGTTCGCCGGCTATGGTATACCCATCGCTACGGAGTTGTTCAGTAGTGCGGAGAACGTCTTCTTTGCTTTGGAAAGAGAGAGCAAAGTGCGTGAGTCCCAACTTGTTCTCTTCTATCGGAGTGTTTTGCACATCTGTGCGGCTCATTAATTCTAATGCCGCGCCATCATCAAAATAAATGAAATAGGACTCGAAACCCTTTTTCGGATTGATGTATTTTTCATTGCTTGTTCCGTTAAAGTAGCGGATATAAAACTCTCTCAATTCTTCCAGGCGAAAAGTCCAGATGGCGATATGATGTATTTTCATGCGATATAATAGTTTGAATATCTGTTCTTTGTAGTTAATTAAAAACTACTTTTCATGCAAATATAATGATTATTCCTTATAAAAGCCTACCTTTGCGCCCTAATTAAAAGAAATGATGACATTTAAACAGATGAATATTTCGGAGCCGGTGTGCCGTGCGCTCCTTGAAAAAAACTATTCTACTCCTACTCTTATACAAGAACAAGCCATACCGGAAGCCCTGACAGGGCGTGATCTATTAGGACTGGCTCAAACCGGAACCGGTAAAACGGCGGCATTTGCCATACCTATCATAGAACAATTGCTTGCCGACCCCACATCTCAGCAGAAAGGTGCTCCACGTAAGATTCGTGCTCTTATCCTTACTCCAACGCGTGAGTTGGCAATCCAGATTGATGAATCGCTGGCAGACTATACACGATATACCACGTTGCGCCATACCGTTATTTTCGGTGGGGTAAAGCAGAAGTCGCAAACCGATGAATTGCGTGCCGGAACGGATATCCTGACGGCTACTCCCGGTCGTTTGCTCGATCTGATGTCACAAGGATTTATCCGCCTCGACCATGTGCGGCACTTCGTGCTTGACGAAGCTGACCGTATGCTCGATATGGGATTCATCCATGATGTGAAGCGCTTATTGCCTAAGCTCCCGCCCAAGAAGCAAACCTTGTTCTTTTCGGCTACTATGCCTGATAGTATTGACCGCCTGGCTAAAAGTTTATTGCGCAATCCGGCGAGGGTGGAAGTCACTCCGGCATCCAGCGTAGTGGAAATAATCAGTCAGTCCGTCTATCGTGTGGAAAAGCCTCAGAAGAAGGAATTGCTGGCACAACTATTACTCGGAGAGGCCGGACACCAGGTACTTGTATTTTCCCGCACCAAACATGGGGCGGATAATATAGCGCGCTATTTATCACGTCGTGGCATCACTTGTGAAAGTATCCATGGAGATAAGTCACAAAATTCCCGCCAGCGTGCATTGAGTAATTTCAAGGAAGGTCGTTCCAATGTAATTATCGCTACGGATATTGCGGCACGCGGTATTGATATCAAAGGTTTGGATTTGGTTCTCAACTACGATTTGCCCGATGTACCGGAAACTTATGTCCATCGTATCGGACGTACGGGACGTGCGGGTTGCGAGGGACGTGCCATTGCCTTTTGTTCGGGCGAAGAAGTGCCGATGTTGCGTGAAATAGAGAAACTTACAGGTATCAAACTGGAGCAACGGAAACATGATTTACCGTCTTTGGAGGAGACGAAAACAGCTCCGGTTGTCAATGTTGCACGAAAGGTACAAGCGAAAGCACCGGCAGATAAGCAACAAGGCAAGCAGAACAATAAGAGGCGGGAGGGCAGAAAGCCTGCCGAACCCTTGAAGAATACTCAGCAAGCAACGGTTGTTGCCGAAAAGCCCAAACGTCATAATCGTCCGGCGAAACCGATATTAGCTCGGGAATCGCAACAAAAGCAATCGGCGGATAAAACGGAGCAAGCATCCAGTCGTTCGGCAAAGTTGCGTTCGCGTTATGAAAATTATGAATGATTGGCTATAGTTTATCTAACGATTAAAGTTGTATTTCTTAATAAATGAACTTGTAAAATAAATTAGTTTTTATGCTTCTTGTTTTGTTCGAAAAGAAGAAAAAAGGTGATAGTTAAGTACATAGAAAATCTTTTTTATTCTTTTAAAAGTTTGTATATTAGCGCCTTGAAGATACTCGAAAATGTATTTTATTTTTGTTTTAAGTGTCTCTAACCCTAAGGTGTAAAAAGTAATATGATCGAAAAGAACAAGAGTTTAAGTGTATTTCTCCTTCATTTCTTAGAGCGTTTAAATGGATGTGAATCCATTGAAAAGAAAATCACGGAATCATTGACGGATATTTGTACTTTCTATAAGTTTAAAAAAGGATTTGTCTATCAGACCGATGGTTTTCGCTATTTCTTCCTGAAAGAAACCATTGGAAATGAAGACCATTCTCTGAAGCCTCGCTTTGAGATGAGTGAAATGACCAAAATACATTCCGATCGTATGAAGGTCAAGAACCGTCCTTTTTATGCCAGTAGAAACGATGACAATTCCTTAGTCGATCTTGACGTTCTGGATTTTTATGGAACGGACTCCTTGCTGGTCCGTCAATTTGAAGATAGTGAAGGAAAGATTATCGGGTTTATTGGATTTGCGGATAGGGAGGATACAACTCCTTTCACGGATGAGGAATTGCAAACCATTCATCTACTGCTGGGGTCGCTTTCTAAAGAAATAGCCGTTCGTGAATATAAAGAGCGGGAAGTGCGGGCAAGCAATACGCTGGGTAGCATCATGAACAATATGGGAGTCGACATTTATGTGAACTCTTTTGATTCTCATGATATGTTGTATGCCAATGCGTCTATGGCGGCTCCGTATGGTGGCATTAAGCATTTTGAAGGAAAGAAGTGCTGGCAGGCCCTTTATACCGATAAAACGGGCGAATGTGAGTTTTGTCCTAAAAGACACCTGATCGACGAAAACGGTCTACCTACTAAAGTTTACTCCTGGGATTACCAACGCCCGTTCGATCAATGTTGGTTTCGTGTATTCAGTGCGGCATTTCCCTGGATAGACGGCCAGATGGCACATGTCATTACCAGCGTTGATATCGACCATCAGAAAAAGATAGAAGAAGAATTGATAATAGCCAAGGATAAGGCCGAAAATCTGGATCGCTTGAAGTCCGCCTTTCTGGCTAACATGAGTCATGAGATTCGTACTCCGTTGAATTCCATAGTCGGTTTCGCAAGTATGCTTGTTGAGGAGGAGGATAAAGAAGAGCGTCAGGGCTATATTGAAATCATGCAAGAGAACACGGAATTGCTCTTACAATTGATATCCGACATTCTGGATTTATCCAAGATAGAGGCGGGAACGCTCGATTTCAACATGGGATATTTGAATATCAGGGACTTCTGTGAAGATATATTGCGTGGTTATGAAATCAAGGAAGATAAGCCTGTACCGGTTGTGTTGGCTTCCGGTCTGCCCGATTATCGTATCTATACGGATAAGAAACGTCTGATGCAGGTCATCACCAACTTTATAAATAATGCTCTGAAATTCACCAGTAAGGGCAGATCACTCTGGAGTACCATTTTAAAGAGGGTACCAATGAAATAGAGTTCTCGGTTACGGATACGGGTATCGGCATCGCACCGGATGCGGTGGGTCAGGTTTTCGATCGATTTGTGAAACTGAACACATTCTCCAAGGGCACCGGCTTAGGGCTGTCCATCTGCCGGAGTATAGTGGAGCACCTTGGTGGCACGATTGGCGCCGAATCGGAAGTAGGGGTCGGGAGTCGTTTCTGGTTTACGCATCCTTGCGCGGAATCGGCCTGATTATGGAATAGTCTATTATTTATAAACTAAATTTATAAGCTAATGAGAAACAAAACGTGGAAGTATCTGGTTGTTACATCTGCAATATTCGTGTTATCAGCTTGTGGCGGAGGCACAAAAAAGCAAGTAAATGAGGATGTAAGTATGGATAGTGTAAATGTGGTGTGCGATGGCCTGAAGACATTGCAACTGGATGAAGTGAAAGTTACCTGGATACAGGATAATGCGAAAGAGCGCCTGATGGAAAGAACGCTTTTCGCGGATGCTGACGATAGTCTGATAGAGAGTTTGAAACTACAAGGCGGAATACCTTCGTCCATGAGTGCTTTTCTGGTAGAAACGGGTGGAATCCGAATCCTGTTTGATACGGGCATGGGAGCACCGGATAGCCGTCTGTTATCGGGTTTGGCTTCTTTGGGAGTTACCCCTTCCGATATTAAATATTTGTATCTTACCCATTTCCATGGCGATCACATCGGTGGAATGATGAGAGGGGATAGTGTTGTGTTTCCTGATGCTGAAGTGTATGCATCGAAAGTGGAATATGATGCCTGGCTCAAGATGCCTGCCGACAGGAATGCGCAAGTGTTGAAAACGATGAATGCTTATAAAGACCGTTTGCATCTGTTTGAGTTCGGAGAAACATTGCCGGGCAATGTCGTTGCGATGAATGCTGAGGGACATACTCCCGGGCATACCGTGTTCCGAGCGAACAAATTGTTGGTGATTGCCGATCTTATCCATGGAGCTGCCCTTCAGTTGGAGCATCCCGAAATCTGCGCTACGTATGATATGGATAAGGAGAAAGCGGTGAAATCACGTAAGTATTTCCTTCAATACGCCAAAGACAATGGCTTGACGATGGCAGGTATGCATTTGCCGGCTCCGGCATTCAAATAGTATTTTCCAAATTGGTACTAACAGGGGGTGTTTCTTCACCCTCTGTTGATTTTTCCAAAGTTTTCGGACGCTTCATAGGCGAGGGCTTCTTTCCGTATTTACGTTCTTTTTCCCAAGCGGCTTTCCGGGCTTGGTATGCTTCATATTGTTTTTCTAAATAATTGTCGGCCATAATGTAATCGTTTAAAATAAAGATGCTTATCGTTGGGTAGGCAATGAGAACTCTTGCCAGTCGTACTCCTGTCCGTTTTCATCGGCTACGGCAACGCGTATGATGACTTCTCCCGTCTTTATCCGTTCTCCGGCATTGATGCTGGCGGTATATTTCACACCTTCATGAGGCTTAATCTGCTCTATCATGACCGAGGGTGAAATATAGATACGCTTCATGCCCGTGATTTCGGCCACTACCGGTACTACGTTGAAAGCTGTTCTGTTTCCTTCGTTTATGATTTCGAAGATCACTTTACAATTTTCGCCTGAGTTGATTGTGTGGTCGCGATTGGCGTCAATGAAACGTATGTTATGTATTCTCAGATTTTCGATAGCTGATGAATATTGGGGTTGGGGTCTGGAAGGTTGAGTCCTTTCTACCCGGTAGCTATATTCTTCTGTCTGCTTGGGGGCGGTAGCGGCATTTGCGATGGCTGCTCCGGCGATGGTTCCGACGATGGTACCAATGGCGGAACCCCGGTAGCCACCTCTCCATCCCCTGTTGCTTTCGCCAATGAGGCCTCCGATGGCGCCTCCCACATTTCCTCCGATGGATGCTCCGGCCAACACCGCGCCCGGGTCACCTGCCGCCATACGATTAGTGCTACATCCGCTACATAGCATGGCTAATGCTAATATTCCTATGAAATATGTAGTAATTCGTTTCTTCATATCTGAATCCTTTAACACCTGCTTGATAACCGTTGGTTTGCCTATCTGACGAGTACCCATTACGACTTGAATGAACTTTCGCTGTTCTTTAAGCCGATTCATAATTACTTGATATTCTGATCTTTTATACATAGGGTTACATTTTACTCAGTGCACTAAGTATTTTTACTCAATACAAAGATAACAAATATATTAAATTAATAATCATGTGTTTACGAAGAAAATCCGATTTTTGCAATTAGACAAGTGTTCTGTAATACAAATGTGATCAGTACAACTTGTGAGAACCAGATAGCCGGAAAGGTGAGTTTTGGGAACAAAAGTTCTTTAGAATATTGTGGATTTGGAGGATATAGCCTATTTTTACGAGAAATAAAATGCAAGATTGGCTATGAGTACTTTTCGTTCCATAGAAGAATTCGTGAAGAGTCTTTTGTAATTTATCCAACGGAAGGAACTTCTGTTTTTATAGAAGATTATGAGCACTTCCGAATTCCCGATGATGTGGTTGTGGTAGGGATGGAAAATGGAGCGAATTTTCAACGGATTCGTGGGCGGAAATACTTATTTGAGGACTTGAAAGTTCTTTTTGTGTCCCGTTATCCTCAATCAACAGATTTGCATACTTGGTTGCAGATGATTCATAGATATGGGAAGGGAGCAAGAGGGGTATATAATTGGATTATAAGAGACGGGCTGATTTTAATACAATGAATAACAAAAATAAAATCTGTATTTTATGGTAACAATATCTAACTTTGAACGCTATATTCTTCCTAAGATTCTGGCGCGCGGTGAAGATTATTACGACTCTGGTGCTGTGCTGGGAATTGAAGAAGAGTCTCCGGGGGAATGGTTTGCAACAGTCTGTGGAACGGAGCACTATGAGGTAACCGTATCGCTGGCAGGGGATGAAATTGCTGAGTGGGAATGTGATTGTCCTTACGATGGAAATATTTGTAAGCATGTGGTGGCTACGCTTCTGGCAATTCGTGATAATAGAAGCAAAACCGACTGTTTTTTGTCTGCTAAAGAAGTGGATGCTCGAATGAATATACTGGGACAGAGTGTATCCGAAATTGTGAAGGATAAAGAAGTAGAGCAGGTCCTTCGGTTTGTAGAATCGGATAAGTTATCCGGTTTTGTTTTGCAATATGCTTCTTCACATTCTGATTTTAAGTCAGCTTTGATTGAGGCCTTTTTGCCTAAGAAACCGACGAAAAAGGTGGACTATCGAAGTGAGATAGAGAGTTGCTTTAATTCTTTATATAGAAAAAACTTCAAAAAGGGAAGATATTATGAACCTGAGATTGATTGGGATGAGTTATCTGATAAAATAGAGAAATATTTGACTAAAGCAACTTTGTTGTTTCAACGGCAGGCTTTGGAAGAGGCGGCGACAATTGCTCTTCAGATACTTCATTCTATAGGAGGTCATTATATTGAGGAGGATTTTTTGTATAATGATGGTTATATTGATTTTGGAATTAGTTGTGAAGGCGCCGGGGATTTATTGCTTAAGGTAGTTCAACATTCGGATACGGCACAGGCATTGAAGGAGAATATATTGAGCGAAATTATCCAAATAGGCAAAATGGCAACATATCGTGAGTATGATATTTTTGATATGGATGATTTGATACAACAAATTATGCTTTCAGTGCAATCTAAAGAAGAGGCGTTGGCAACTGTAAACCAGCTTATAATGGAGAAGAAAGAACATTGGGACCTCTATAAGCTGGTGATTCGGAAAATAGAAATATTAAAGGAATTGGGTAAGACTGCCGAAGTTGAAACTACGATATCTGAATTTCTTTATTTGCCTGAAATAAGGCGGCAGGAAATTACAAAGCTATTGGAAGGGAAATGTTATGAGAAGGCTATCGGTATGCTGAATGAAGGGATAGTGATAGCTGAAAGAGCGGGAGAGCTTGGTATAGTAGGAGAATGGCAGGAACAATTACTTTCCATTTATGAGGAAATGCATGATGTTGCCAAAATTATTGAGATGTGTCGATTGCTATTTATTCATACTGATGGAAGTCTGGGTTATTATCATAAACTCAAATCATTGGTGCCTTCCGTGGATTGGAAAGAGTACTTAAACGCATTGATGCAGGAAACCACTTTCTATGATTACTGGGGGACTGGAAATAATAAAGCAGAGATTTATATAGAAGAAAAGGATTATGATAAATTATTTGGTTATCTGTCCGCCTTGGAATACAGGCGTTTGGATGCTCTTTTGCAGTATGCCTCTCATCTGAATGCTACTCATTCCTCCCAAATTCTTCCTTTATTTACAGATGATCTTCGTACTTATGCGGAGAAAAATCTGGGGCGGAACCATTATGAATATATAGCCCGGGTGCTGCGGGGTATGCGGAAATTGAATGGTGGGAAGGAGGTCGTGAAACAATTGGTGGAAGAATTCAGGGTCTTGTATAAACGTCGTCCGGCGATGATGCAGGAATTGGGGGAATTCTAAAGATTATCCAATTCACTAGTGTCTCTTTATTCATGGGACACTAGTGAATCGCTCTATTACAGAAAATAAAACTTTTATGGTGGCGTAAAGTAAACTGTGTCATGCGCTGTTTTTCTTTCAAGCTCATCGGTCGGGG
>ERZ894206.601-NODE-601-length-27102-cov-12.626798_pt1 | contig 27102 bp, 21 predicted proteins | sample MGYA00380287_ERZ894206 | MGnify/ENA primary metagenome ERZ894206 (study PRJEB32331, sample SAMN06328483) | human gut metagenome | biome: human gut microbiome; feature: stool | host: Homo sapiens | collected 2013-04-12 ...
CCGGCTCGTCGGCGGCATGCTGACGATGGCGCTCAACATGCCCTCGTTGTATTTCGAGGTGGAGGTCAAGCCGCTGAGCTACGTGATCGCGGCCGTGGCGACCATGGCCTTCGCGCTGCTCGTGCAGCTGTTCGTCAACCCCGTCCTCGACCGCATCGACCCCATCAGCTCCCTCAAGTCCGTGGAGTAGCGCCCCTCCGAAGCCCTCTCAGTTCTTCGGGTAGCGGTAGTTGTGGGGGAGTTGGGTGGTGAGCTGCGGGTCCAGGCCGAGTTCCTTCAGCTGCCGGTCAATCTCATGTCGGGCGCGTTCCACAAGCTCGGCCCGATGTTCGTCGCCGCGCCCATGCGCTTCCAGTGCGTCCAACGTCTCCGCCATACGCTTGAGCCGGTCCTGATGGTGCAGCAGCGCACGTACCTGCGCATGTTCGCGTACGATCGTCCGCCAATCGGATGGCGTGTGCGCAATCTCCCGAACCGCGGTGACGGGGTGTATGTCGGCCACCTGATACGTGATCGAGCCGAGCAGCGGCATCAGGAACACCGTAATCGCGCCGGCTGCGACCAGTGTCGACGCGGTGTCGCTTTGCATGGTGCCGACCTTCACCGCCAGCGACGTGACGGCGACGATGATTGGCAGCGCGGTCGTGCAATACAGGGCTACGGTGACGCGATGATGCGATGACAGCGGATTCTTGCGTTTGTCGAGCGACAACGCAACATATACGGGCACCGCGCGAATCAGCATGAGCATGACGATGAACGCGACGAGCAGTGCGGGCCGGCTTGCCACGGCACGCACGTTGATCGCGGCGCCTGACACCACAAAAAATACAGGAATGAGGAAGCCGTAGCCGACACCCTCCAACTTCATTTCCAGCGACTTGCTGCCGTCGGGGATGATGTAACGCAGGATGAAGCCCGCGGCGAACGCGCCGAGCACCGCGTCAAGTTCGAACAGTGCGGAAATGGTGACAAGGAAGATGAGCAGGAATGTGGTCAGTCGCATGAGCGTTTGCGATGACGTGTTCGCATTTTCTGTAAGGAAACGGTACAGGCGATGGCCGGTTCTCAGTGCTTTCGTAGGTAGCATCGCGCACAGTAGGCAGATGGCAAGGAACGCGCCGAGCACGAGCATGGTTTGCCAGCCGGTTCGGGTGGATAGCAGGATGGCCATGGCAAGGATTGGGCCGAGTTCGCCCCACGTTCCGTACGAGATGATGGCGTCGCCGATGGGGGTGCCTTCGAGGTTGCGTTCCTTGAGAATCGGCATGAGCGTGCCGAGCGCGGTGGTGGTGAGTGCGATTACCGTGGCCACGCCGTTGATGCCTTGCTTGGTGAAGAACGGAAGGAATGTCACAACCAGCCAGGCGAGGCCTAGCGTGATTCCCCATGTAAGCAGTCCGACTTTGCCTTGATGTCCGGCGAGTCGTTTGGGGTCGATTTCGTAGCCGGCGAGCAGGAACAGGAACGCCATGCCGAGCTCGTTCAAGAGTTTCACGGCGTCGTTTACTTCGATCACGCCTAGTCCGTACGGGCCGAGCGCGGTTCCGGCGGCGAGCAGCAGCACGGTTTGCGGAATGAACTTGCCCGGGATCAGCTGCGCCACGATTGGGCTGACGGCCGCCACCGCCATGATGATGGTTAATGAAACGAGCTCTTGCGTCATGTTTCCAGCCTAGTGAGTCTGCGTGACGGTGCTCGGATACGTGGTGACCCCCATGACGCGCTGGGGGTGAGGTTAAGTTTTTGTTAATTTTATGGGGGGGGGGTCTATGAGCTTTTATTATCCGTGGAAAATGGCGGGACTGTTTTGTTTGAAGGTTGGCCCCCTCTTTTCGTTGAAGGGGATGGGTCTTTCGTTCGAGGGTTTTAACGAGGGTGTTAATGGAAAGAGCCCGATATGATGCTGAATCGAGCTGTTTAGGCGATTTAGGGGGTGTAAAAAATGATTGATGGCAAATTCACAGCAAAGGAGCGTGCGTATCTGGCCAGCCTGCCAGCGGTCAAAAGCGTGAGCCCATCCCATATCCGGTATACCGATCGCTTTAAGGTCGAGGTCATGTGCCGGTACAACGCGGGCGAATCGCCGTCGGCCATCTTTCGGGAGGCGGGTCTCGACCCCAAGCTGATCGGCTACAAGCGCGTGGAACGGTGCATCGCGCGCTGGAAGCAGCAGGAGGAGCGGAACAAGCGCAGGAACGAACATACGAACCATTACATGCAGGATTGTGATGACGAGCTGGAAGCCATCGAACTGCGCGGAGACGATGTGGATCAGTCCGTGGTGGATCTTTATGGCGCTGGCGCGGCAGGGACGTCGGGAAGCGACGTCGCGACGAGAAACGTTGGCGCGTCGGGAAGCAACGGCGTGCAATCGCAAGGCTCGGACAAGTTGCAGGAATCGCGCGCATCGCAGGATATGCTGTCGAAACTTGCACAGGCACAGCTGACCATCAACAAATGCGACATGCTGATAGCCAAGCAGGCGTTGCGTATCGACGAGCTGGAACGCGTGCTGCGGAAGTTCATCCAGTGATGCGTGCGAAACGTATGAAAAACATGGAACGTACGGAAGGCGCAGAACCGTCTTTCAACGAGATAATCGACGTTTCCGACGATATGCGCAGACGGCGTGGCCGCCGCAGGAAAACCGTCGCCATGCGTGTCTCCGCTGCGCTGTTGATCGTCATTTCCATTTGCATCGGCGGTTTTCCGGCGATGCTGCAATACCGGTCGGCGCACGAACTGTCGAATACGTCGGACCAGTCCGCGCGTGCGGTTGCGGGTTGGCCGTATCCGCAGGCCGACGACGCGATCGCCGCGGCCAAGGAATACAACAAACGGCTCGCCGCATCGGGCCAGCCGATCCTCGGCGAGGCGAAGGATCCGTTCTCCCAGGCGCAGGGCAGCTCGCGGTCCAGCGAATCCGGTTCCAACGAATCAGACAGCGCCAGCGCCAAAGATACGGAATATCAAAGCCTGCTGGATTCCGGCAGCGGTGTGATGGGCACTATCCGTATTCCGAAAATCTCCGTGAAACTGCCGATTTACCATGGCACGTCGCAGTCGGCACTTGCGTCCGGTGCGGGGCATTTGTATGGCAGTAGTCTGCCGGTGGGCGGCAAGAACACGCATGCCGTAATCACCGGGCATCGCGGGCTTGTGGATGCGATGATGTTCACCCGATTGGATGAAATGCGCGTCGGCGACTACTTCTACATCGAAGTGATGGGCCGCACGCTCGGCTACCGGGTGGACCGTATTTCCGTGATCGAGCCGAACGATACGTCGAAGCTGAAGATCGTTCCCAGCGAAGACCGGGTGACGTTGATGACGTGCACCCCGTACGGCGTTAATACGCATCGACTGTTGGTTTCTGCGGTGCGCTCGCCGATTCCCGACGTGGTACCGGCGGAGCATGATGCGGCGAAGGATGCGCGAACGATTGCGACCACGGCCGCGGTGGCCACGTTGCTGCTCGGTCTGCTGCTGGCATGGTTGCGCGGGCGACCGTGGCATATCCGTAGGCATGCGGCTTGGTGGCCGAAGCGCGGATAACGACCGCTGTTTGCCGATGCCTCCTGCCGGCTTTTTATTCGGGTATCACCCATATTGTGAAACGTTGCGATTGCAACGGTTGACGATGGTATGATACCTCGACTTTCCCGCACTTAGGGTGTGCATCTCCCGACGTCTTTTCTCCTACATTCGAGGTTGGAGCGCTGGAAGTGTATCCATACTGGACATGGCATGTGCCGGTGCGTGATGCGCGGACGGTGTTAGAGACGGAAACCGCGTTGAAGCGCGGTATTAAGGGGACAATGCACATGAGGCATGTACATGAATCTGAGCCAAAGCCAAAGGGGAACTTTGCCAAGCGAATCGTAGCTGCGGTAGCCGCGGTCGCCATGCTTGGTGGCATGGGCTACGCCACCACTTCTGCCGCACTAGCCGATGACGTCAATGCCACTGTTGAGCAGCAGAATGGTATCAGCATTGGTCTGCATGATTACAATCGCAGCTCCATCAACAATAATCATGCGTTGCATTTTATGAGCGGAAGAAACGAAACCGGCTATAACCGCTATGTTCAAGATGGCAAAGGTGCGTACGCGGGCATTGTGAAGCCTCTGCTGACTAACGATTATCCGACCATGGCGGATGGCAACGGATCGCTGGATTATCTCTTCGGTGGTGCGTTTGATAATGCTGTGACTAATTACATGCCGGAAGGTGGTTTGCTGACTCCGGATGGTCAAGGGAATTACAGTTTCGATGCGGCGTCGAAATATGCGAAATATAACCGCAATAGCAAACGATTCGAATTGACCAAGCAGACCCAGAGCGGGAATCGTGACCCGTTATTCACGCCGTTTGGCAATGACAGCGACGCCAATAGGTATTCGTTCGGCATGAACCTTGGGGCCGATTTCTATATGCCTAAAGATGGCAAAGTCAACAATCAGAACATGGTGTTTGATTTCACCGGTGACGACGATGTGTGGGTGTTCATCGATGGTGTGCTGGTGCTTGACTTGGGCGGTATCCATCAGGCGATACGCGGAACGATTGATTTTGCTACTGGGAATATCACGTATGATCGAAATCAAAGTTATGGTTCGGATCGCGCGACGACAATTAACCAGGCATTCAGTAATGCGGGCAAGAACTGGGATTCCGCTGCATATAAAACCCATCATTTGAGCTTCTTCTATCTGGAACGCGGCGACGGCGGATCCAACTGCAAGATCAGCTTCAATTTGCCGGTGAAGCCGTCCAAGGCCATTGACATTGAAAAGCAGACATTGGGCACTATTCCAGCCGATCAACAGTTCCAATTCCAGCTGTTCGCCAATGGCTCGCAAACGCCATATGAAGGCAAATACAGCGTTTACGATGCGTCCACCAATCAGGTTGTCAGCTCTGGTTTGAACACCGGTTCGAACGGTGTGATCACTTTGGCCAAAGGCCAATTTGCTCGTGTGCAATCCAATGATTTCTCTGATGACACAACCTATTCGGTGCGTGAGCTGAATTCCGGCAAATACACTGTTTCCGCGAATGGTGAGGCGTTGTCGCAGCACAACGATGGAAATGGTGGTTCCTATGCGGAAACCCATTCTTTCAAGGTGAGCGATACCAGCCATGTGACTGTTATCAATTCCAATGTGAAGCCACAAAACAATAAGACCATCGAAAAGGTCGATGGTGATGGCGACCAGTACGAGTTGCATTTGAATGCTTCGGGTGATAGCGCTTCTTCCGAAACCACTACCGTCACGCCAGCCGACATTGTGCTGGTTATGGATAAGTCCGGCAGTATGCAGGATAAAAACGACAATCGTGATACTAACGCGAAGAACGCGGCAAATAAGCTTGCTGAGAAATTACTGACCGAGGCGAATTCCAAATTATCGGAATCTCAACAAGTCCAAATGGCGGTTGTGACATTCAGCGACAAGGCCTCGACTAAGCAGAGCTTCACCACATCTGTCAGCAAGATTAAAACAGCTGTGTCCAGCAAACCTGATGGTGGAACCAACTGGGAGGCTGCGCTTAAGCAGGCGAATGATCTGCAAGGACGCACGGGCGTGAAGAAGCACATCATTTTCTTGTCCGATGGCAATCCGACGTTCCGTATATCCAATTATCCGATTGGGTGCAGCAAAAAAAGGTGCAATCCTGATGATGATTGGCGTACTACACCTCAGGGTGTGCATGGTGCAGGTACCGAGGGTAGTGATAATTACTACGGTTACAACTATGCTGCCGCTCTGGCCGAGGCCAACAGGCGGGAGAGTAATGTTTCGCTTTATGTGGTGAAGGCTTCGACTGACGCCAATAGAATGTCCGATTTCGCCCGTGAAGCCAAGGCAGTGAACGGTAAGGAATTCGATGGCACGAATGCTGAGAATCTGACGCAAGCATTCGGCCAGATCTATTCCAGCATCACCTCATCCGCGAAGATCAAGGTCTCCTCCATCACTGACACCTTGTCCCGGTGGGTCGACCCGGTCGATTTCGCTGGCGTGGCCGACGGTGCCGATATCACACAGTATGTGACGGTGAAAAACGGCAATAAGGCGCTGACGGGCGGATATACGGCCACGTACGGTGTCGATCAATCTGGCAATCGCACGGTGACGGTGACGTTTAACGGCACAGACGGTATCGTTACTGAGAAAGCCGACAGCATCGACGTATCCTTCAAGGTCAAGCCAAGCGATGCCGCCTATGCCACTTATGCCGGCAACCAGCAATACCCGAATGTGGGAGAGCCGAATACTGGCACCGCATCTGCGGGCCAGCCGGGATTCTATTCCAATGTGGACGCGCGATTGAACTATTGCGTGCTTACCGAGGTTAATGGAACTACGTCATGCGCACCGACTGAAGTCGAGTATCCGCATCCTGTGGTGCAGGTGAAGCTCGGCAAGATCAAGATCGTCAAGCAATGGTCGGATGGTGCGAGCAAGCATGATGACGGTTCCGTTACGGTGCAGTTGCAGCGTAAGAAGAGCGGCGATTCCAATGCTCAGCTGGAGGACGTCGGTGGCGTAATCACGCTGAATAAGGGCAATGGTTGGCAGACGACTGTCGACAACCTGGTTCCTGGATACACGTATTCCGTGGCGGAAATCTCTGGTGATGACCGATATGACGTCTCCTATACGGGAAACAATGTCGACTTGACCAAGCAGATGGTGTGGTCTTCCAATGCCGATGCGGGCACGTTGAACGCGACCATCACTAACACGTTGAAGACGGTTGCCCTGGAGAACGCGATTTCGGTGAAGAAGGACCTGGCCGGACGCGAGTGGAAGACCTCCGACACGTTCGATTTCACTCTGGCGGCGAAGGGCAATGCGCCGTTGCCGGATAAGTGCGAAGCCGATCAACCTTGCACGGTGAAGGTGAACTCCGATTCGGGCAGCCATACCGCGTCCTTCGGCAACATCACTTACAACGCTGGCGATGCCTCTTACACGTATTACGTGACGGAGGTCAAGGGCTCTATCGCTTCATTGCATTATTCGCAGGCGAAGTATGAGGTTGTCGTGACTGTCGCGAAGGACTCCAACGGAGAGTGGAAGGCTTCCGTGAAGTCCGTGACCAAGGTGCTGGATGACAACGGTGCAGCAGTTCCCGAATCGCAAAGTGCTGCTACTGAACCTGTCACCTTCACCAACCGATATGTCGCGGTGTCGGCGCTGCCGTTGACGGGTGGTGCGACGGGACGCCAGTGGCTACTGGTCGGTGGCGTGATCGGCGGACTCGCGGTGCTGCTTATCGGCGCTGCCGAAATTTGGAATAACAAGAAGCGACTCGTCTGAGTTGCTGTGTGAGGCCGGAATGCCTACCAACTTGAGGGCATTCCGGCCGGCAAATCAAAATTTGCGGATCGCGGGAGCAAGTTGGGTTCCCGCCTCCCGCGATTGCAAAAACAAGTAATCAAACAATAAGGAAGAGAGGATTCTCATGAAGATGAGGAAACTTTTCGCCGGCATCGCCGCCGCGGCGACGCTGCTGGGTGGCATGGCCCTGGGCGCAACCAGCGCACAGGCCGATGACGCTGCTGGTACTCCGGTAACGGGCGTAGCAACGTTCACGTTCACCGCTGAAACCGCTGAACAGCTGACCAACGCCAACCTGAAAGCATACAAGATTGGCGATTATGTTCAGTATGGTTCCGGCGAGAACGTTGCTTACGGTGTGGTGACGAATTCTAACAATAAGACTGCCGTTGACTCCGCGTTGAAGGCTGCCGGTGTGGATACTACGGATTCTGAGGTGGACCATCTGGCCGCAGCCCTGAATGCCGGCCAACTGGATGTTTCTGATGTTCGCCCATGGGCTTCTCCTACGGCAACTCGTAAGTTTGCCGATGCTTTGGAGAGCGAAGGCCGTTTGACTAGCGGAACTGATGTTACGCTGAGCAACCCGGTTGCTGCACAAGACGGCTCTTATTCCGCCACCGTGTCTTTGCAGGCAGGTATCTATGTGTTCATTGACTCTGCGGTTGCTACTGGTTCTGTGACCCAGGCAATCCCGATGATTGTCGCTTCCGGCACGGTTGCTGATAAGGTCTTGACTGATCCGATTCAGGGCGCCAACACCGTGAACATGAAGAACACCAACAACCCCGGAAAGACTAAGGAAGTCAATAATACTTCTGCTGCCATCGGCGACACTCTGACCTACACCCTTACCGGTACTATCGCGAACCCGGCTCCGACCGAGTTCAAGTTCACCGATAAGCCGGGCAAGGGTCTGACCATCAAGGCTGGTACTTTCAAGTTCTATGTGAATGGTGAGGAGATTTCTGCTGAAACTGCTGCATCTGACTTCACTGTTCCGACTGCGGATGTGACCGGTGGCGACAACGCATCTTTCAATGTCACGGTGAATAATCCGTCCAAGTATGCAGGCAAGACCATCAAGGTCACCTTCCAAGCAGTGATTAATGATGAGGCCGATGCTGAGAATGGTGTTGTCAACAAGCTTGACAACTACGGCACTGACGTTGAAGCCCCTACCAAGTTCACCGGTTTCAATTTCACCAAGGTGGATCCTGATGGCAAAGGCATTGAGAACGTTACCTTCCAGGTAAAGGACGGTGACACCACGCTGTACTTCGTGAAGCAGGGGGACGGTTCCTACAAGAAGGCTGCTTCTGCTGACACTCAGGGCGCAACTACTAATGTCAAGACTGATGCTGATGGCAAGCTGTCTTTCACCGGTCTTGATAAGACCAAGATCTACACCGTCACGGAAACTGCACGTGCCAACGGCAACTACCTTGACATCAAGCCGAGCTTCACCGTGTCTTTCTCTAATGGTGTAGCTGTTCTGGCTAAGACCACCACTTCCGATCCGTGGGGCCTGGTCAACACCACCACCAAGACCGTGAAGAACATCAAGTCCATCACCCAGCTGCCGCTCACCGGCGCTGCGGGAACCATGCTGTTCACCGTTGTGGCTCTGCTCGTGGCTGGCGCTGGCGTGACCATCGCCATCAAGTCTCGTCAGAACGCCGAGGCCTGATCGCCCATCTCTGACGGTATTCGATAAGAACACCAATTCGGAGTGATTTAAGGTCGACCCATTATGGGTCGGCCTTTTTGTATTGCTCTGTATTTCATGTGGGATTGCTTGGATTGCGCCATATTACGTTGCTTTGGACGTGCCACCCGATGTGGGTGGGCATTGCATTTTTCGAGGGTATAAGGAGTTTCGGTGGGATGTGTTGCAACAAACGGAATCTGGAAACGTGAACCGTTATGGGGGCTGTTAGTCAGGGGAGTGAAGTGGGGGTATTGCACGGAAGGAGGGCCATAGAATCGCAGGCACATCCGCAAAAGAAAGCAACGAAGCATCAATGGGAGGTATTGCGATGCGCAGTGGGGGAGCATTCAGTGACGAGGAGATTCAGCTGTTGCGTGGATTGCCGGCTGTTTCCAATGTGACTCGTGATCGTATCACCTATTCCGACACATTCAGGCAAGTGTGCACCATCCGATATCTTGCGGGGGAGTCGCCCACCAAGATCTTCCGCGAAGCGGGTCTGCCGCCGGAATTGGTTGGTTACAAGCGTATCGAGCGCAGTGTGGCGCGGTGGAAGGATGCGGCCATCAAGTCGGTGAGCGGCAGCGACACCATGACCGATGGTGAGATCATAGCGCAGCTTGCGGCGCGGTATAAGCGTGCGTTGGCGACGAGGCGGAGTCTTGAAGACATCGCCAATACGGCCACTGAGCCGAAGCCTGCCGCAACGGCTGCGTCGAATGACGTTCATCCGTTGTCTCTCGGACTGTTCGACGGTGATACGGCCGGCATTATTATCAGGCAGCAGGCTCGTCGTATCGACGAGCTCGAGCGCGATGTGGTGAGGTTGCGCAACAAGCTGGACAAGGAAGTCGGGCCCAATCCTGCCTCCGCTGAGGCCTGACTTATGCTATCTAGCTTATAGATGGCGGATGGTGCGCCTTATTTGCCAGTTCAGGGGTACAAAACATGCCCCCGAACTGTCTATTCCCGTCCAACACCCGCCATCTATAAGCCAGACGGGCCCGGGGATCGGTCCGATCAGGAGATCAAAGCCTCGAGACTGTCGAAGTCCAGCACTTTGCTGTGCCGTGTGGGGAAGGATTCGATGCCGCCATAGACGACGAACTGATGGTCTGTGTCCACTCCCATGATCGGCGCGAGATCCTCCAGGTTCTCGAAAGCGCTTGTTCGGTACGTGGCGGACGATTTGACCTCGATTGCGTACAGTGGCCTGCCACCCCTTCCGATGCCCAGCAGATTGGCCGCCAAGCCAGTGTCATAGAAGTATAGTTTTAGAAAATTGCTCATGCTTAAGCGCACTAGGTAGGGTGCAAAGTCCGTCCGGAACGCCATATAATGTCCCTGTACTAGGTGGTTCAAGGGGGCTTAGACTGATGGCAGGCATTTTGCGAGGGGGCACGTGCGGCGGGTCGAGAAGCAGCGGGTCGCAAGATACGCGCACCTACGTTCCGCCGACGTTCGCCGAGGCGACCGATGTGTCCGAAGAGATTCGCGAGCGTCGTGCCGACGTGGGTAGATCCATTGCCCTGCGTGTGCTTGCGGCGGTGCTGATTTTCTCCGCAATCGGCATTGGTCTTTTCCCGAAAGTGCTGCAATACCAGTCCGCGCAAAAGCTGGCGAGCACGTCCGCCCGTTCCGAGCAGAGCGTCGCGGGCTGGCCGTATCCGCAGGCCGACGAGGCATTCGCCGCAGCTGGGGCGTACAACAAGCGTCTCGCCGAATCGGGGCAGCCGGTGATTGGCGAGGCTGAGGATCCGCTCGCCGAGTTGTACAACAACAATCAGTCCGACTCCAGCGACGGTTCTGGTTCCAGCTCGACGGGCGCAGGCGCCACTGGCGATGGTAACAAGGATTCCGCTAGCTCCAAAGACGCGGAATACCAGCGTTTGCTGGATACTGGCGATGGCGTGATGGGTTCCATCCGCATTCCAAAGATTTCTGTGGATTTGCCGATCTACCATGGCACGTCGGAGCAGACGCTTGCGTCCGGTGCGGGGCATTTGTATGGCAGTAGTCTGCCGGTGGGTGGCAAGGATACGCATGCGGTGATTACCGGACATCGCGGTTTGGTTGAAGCCTCAATGTTTACGCGTTTGGATGAGATGCGGGTTGGCGATTACTTCTATATCGATGTGATGGGCCATACGCTTGGCTACAAGGTGGATCGCATCACCGAAATCAACCCGGATGACACGTCGAAGTTGAAGATCGTGCCCGGCGAGGACCGTGTGACGTTGATGACATGCACCCCGTATGGCGTGAATACGCACCGTCTGTTGGTTTCTGCGCTGCGTTCCGCCATTCCCGAAGAGATTCCCGCGGAGGATGATGCGGCAAAAGATGTGCGTGTGATTGCGGGCGTGGTGTCAGCTGCCACGTTGCTGGTCGGTTTGTTGTTGGTTTGGCTGCTCCGCTGTCCGTGGCATGTCCGTAGGCATGCCGCTTGGTGGCCAAAGCGCAACTAGGGGTTGATGGCGTTAATGTTGCACTTGACAGATGCTTTTTTGTCGGGGAAAATTCTGAAAGAGACATGACAACGTTTGCTTATAGTTTTTGCATCGCGATTTACGGGGGCAAGAATACTCTAGAATCGCGATGATATGTGCGATTTCAAGGAAAGTATATCCCCTTGATTACCTCGTTGGGAGGGTATGTATCCCTCTGTTTTTCTCCTTAAGGTTTAGGCAACGAAGCGATTGTCGGACGGTATGTGAAGCGAAGACGCATCAAATATACCGGTCGAAGGAGGAAGGTATTTCCCCGATCGCTTAACGGTACAAGGGGGTAGGCGTATGAGACACGTCTTTGAGCGAAACAGGGCGAGGGGCACAGGTCTGTTCACGCGTCGTGTCATTGCGGCCGTCGCGACGGTCGCAATGCTCGCCGGCGTGGGGTGCGTCACTGCTTCGTCAGCGGCGGCGGAAGATGCCACGGGAGCCTTGGAACAACAAATCGAGCAGCCGGTATTGCAAGAATCTGGGCAAGAGGATTCACAGCCGGTGGAACAAAATTTGATGGTGGGAGAAGAGCAGCCGTCAGATCAAGAGGCTTACCAGCAAGTCGAACAAGAAACGGAACAAGAAACGGAAGAAGAGACTGAGCAGTGGGTTGAGCAGGAGGTTGAACAACAATCTGAACAACAATCTGAACAACCTGATGAGCAGCCAGTTACGTTGTCCGCTCAACCGATTGCGCGAGCAAATCGGGCGCAGTCGGTTGCGCAGAACGAGACCGGTTCTCAGTTGGGCGCTCCGGAGAAGCATAAGCGCATCAAGAAGAACGATGATGGCAGTTACACCGTGAACGTGGATGTGAAGGGCGCCGTCAACAGCACCACGGTCACCACCACCCAGCCGATCGACTTCACGCTGGTGCTGGATGTGTCCGGTTCGATGGACGATCCGATGAGTAAGACGGATCGGACCAAGCGGTTAGACGCACTGAAAGAAGCGGTTAAAGCATTTCTTGATGAAGCTGCGAATACTAATACGGAGGCCGGTTCCGAACTGGTTCGCGTTGGACTGGTGAAGTTCGCCGGCAACGAAAAGAACGGAATCGGGGATGACACGTACCGAAGTGGTGGGTACACCTACAACTACTCCCAAATCGTTAGCGATCTGACTGCGAATATGAGCGGTCTGAAGAACAAAGTCAGCAAACTCAAAGCCGCTGGCGCCACCCGCGCCGACAATGGATTCAATCGTGCGGTCAAGGTGATGGGCAGTGATAGTGCTCGAACCGATGCGAAGAAGGTCGTTATCTTCTTCACGGATGGCTCGCCTACATCGTCTAATGGGTTTGAAAAAGAAGTGGCAAACAATGCCGTTACCGCTGCCAAGAAGTTGAAGGATGGCGGTGCCGCCGTGTATTCCATCGGCATCTTCGCCAGTGCCAACCCGTCCTCGCTCTCCAGCAACGAGAACCAGTTCATGCATGCGGTGTCCAGCAATTTCCCAAAGGCAACGAAATACAACCAGCGCGGTGAAGGGAATATCAAAGCCGGCTATTATAAAAGCGCGACGAACGCTTCGGAGCTGAATGCCATCTTCGACGAGATTGAGAAGAGCGAGACCACCACATCCGCATACATCAATGTGGTGATGGAGGATACGCTGTCGGAATATGCCGAACTTGCTGGCAGCGACTATAAGGTCGTAGCCAAGGACTCGTCCGGACAGGCCGTCGCTTTGACCAAGGATGTCGATTACACCCTGACATACGACGAGAACGCGAAGAAGTTCACCGTCAGGTTCCTGAAGGCTCTGGCCCACAACGTGACGTACACGCTGGAATACAACGTGAAGCCCACGCAAAATGCATACAACGACTACGCCTCTAATCTGAATACCGGCAAGGATGGATATGCCGGCGTGAAGGGTGACGCGGATACCGATCTGGACGGGAACACCACGTCCTCGAACCAGCCTGGTTTCCATTCGAACGATTCCGCATGCCTGTCATACACGGCCGATGGCGTGGATCATGCATGCGGCGGCAATCCGTATCCGCATCCGGTGATCCAGGTGGTTTCCTCGACGCTGCATATCGAAAAGCAGTGGAGTGGAGACGGTGACAAGCCGGAAAGCATCACGGTGGATATCAAGCAAGGTGGCAATAGCTACAAGACAGTCACGTTGAAGCCGGATGCGAACGGAAACTGGTCCACGGATGTGATCATTCCGGCCGGTGCCGTGAAAACGTACACGGTGACGGAAACCGAACCGGAGAACCATCAGTGGCAGGCCTCCTACCAGCACAAAGTCGGCAATGGTGCTCTCGCTGACGGCAATGTGGTGACGGTGCCGGAATCCACGGCATCGCAGAACGCCACAGTAGTCATCACCAACACGTTGAAGACGGCCACGTTGAAGAACGCAATTGGCGTGAAGAAGGAGCTGGTCGGCCGCGATTGGAAGGATTCCGACGAGTTCACTTTCAAGCTGAAGGCAGACGATTCCAATCCAGACGCGCCGATGCCAGCTTCCTGCAAGAACCAGTCGGCGTGCACGGTGACGGTGAAACGCGATTCGTCTGACGATCACGTTGCTTACTTCGGCGACATCACGTATGACGCAGGTGAAGCCGAGTACACATATCTTGTGACGGAGAACGCTGGTAATGCTTCCGCAATGTATTACTCGCAGGCGGAATACCGGGTGGTCGTGTCCGTGATGAAAGACGGAACGTCCGGTGAATGGAAGGCCGTTGTCGAATCCGTGACCCAGCTGAAAACCGATTATGGTGCCGCTGGTTCGAATTGGGACGAGACCCAGCCAATGCTGTTCACCAACCAATACATTTCGGCATCGTCACTGCCATTGACGGGCCGCATGGGTGCGGAACGATGGTGGCAGATTGCGGCCGGCGGAGTTGGCGTGCTGGCATTGCTCGCCGTCGCTGCGGCCGACCAGTGGAGACGTAAGAAGCGGCTCAGCTGAATAACACAGGATTTGCGGATCGCGGGGGCGCGTTGGGTTCCCGCCTCCCGCGATTGCAGAAAACAGTAACCAACAATCAAGGAAGAGGAGATTCTCATGAAGATGAGGAAGCTTTTCGCAGGGCTGGCCGCCGCGGCAACGTTGCTGAGCGGCATGGCCATCGGCGTCGCCGCCGCACAGGCTGATGATGCCCCTGCGACTCCGTTGCTACAAGTCAACCATGCGCAGGAAGGCCATACGTACACACCGTACAAGTTTGCCACGTTCGAGAATCCTGGCAATGGCTCGGTCGAAGTGAAAACAGTTGACGCATGGAAGGAAGCTGTGACCACCGCTGCTGACGTGGCTGATGGAAGCCACAACGGCATCCCGACAGAGTACAAGGATAATCCGGCCGCCTATGTGGCGACGTTCACTGCGGATCAGCTCCGTGTCTTCGCCAAGACCTTGGCTGGAATTACTCCGCCGGCAGGACCTGATGGTACTGGCCTGACCGTAACTACGGAGAAGGCAAATAAGAGCCAGGCGGTCAATGTGAACGGAGAAGGCTGGTATCTGGTGAAGGATACGTTCACCAAGGCTGGCGAAACGACTGTGACGTCGGGAACTCCGGCTGTGGTGGCCACCACCGTCAATGGACTGTCCAATCTGAGGATTGCGGCCGATACGACGACCGGTCAGGGCAACATCACGACTGAAGGCCAGTTCAACGCGAAGAACGCGAATCCGACCGACGAGCCGCTCAAGTTCGCCCGGATGAATGACGTGGATGTGAACGGTAAGAGCGTAAAGGTGGGCGACACCGTGGACTTCACTGTGGCCGCGGACGTTCCTCATGCTGCGGCTGGCTGGGATGCGTACCCCTTTACCATTACCGATACTGCGTCCAAAGGTTTGCAGATTGCGGCAAAGAGTGCCTTCACGGTCCAGTTCGGAGATCATACTACTGTGAATCCCGATCTGTACATGATAACGCAGGAAGGCAATGCTCAATCCGGCACCACCACGACCATCTATTTTGCCGATGCCACAACGCTGGCCGGTAGGACGATCGTCGTGTCGTACCAGGGCACCGTCACCAAGGATGCGTTGGATGGCTTGAGCGGCAGTGTGGACAACAAGGCCACAATCACCACCAAGGATGGTACCAGCGGTGAAGGCAAGACTGTCCTTAAGACCTACGGTTTCCAGTTCACGAAGATTGGCAAGGAAGGGAATGAGGCCAAGCCTCTAGCCGGCGCCAAGTTCGTTGTCAAGAATGCGGAGGGCAAGTTCCTTAAGCAGGCTGAGGACGGTGCGTGGTCGTTTGTTTCCAATCAGAATGATGCCAAGACGTTCATTACTGAGAATGATGGTTTGGTGAAGGTCGCGGGTCTTGCGGCAGGAACCTACACGGTTGTGGAGACTCAGGCTCCGACCGGCTACGCCCAGAACTTCAGGGTCACTTTCAATGTGGAGATCACAGATGAAGGTCTCGTCACCTTCGAGCCGGATGCCCTTCGTCAGGTCCAACCGGTCGATAACACCACTGCGAATGCCACCGCTACCGTGCTGAACGTGAAGAATGTCACTCAGCTGCCGCTGACCGGTGCCGCGGGAACCGTGTTGTTCACCGTTGTGGCGCTGCTGGTGGGTGGCGCTGGCGTGGCTGTGGCGGTCAAGAGTCGTCGCCGCACGTACTGAGCGCATGCGTTCGGTGTGAGTGAGTTGTGAATTGACTCACTCGCAATAAAAGTCAATGCGGGCGGTTGTGGATATTCCATAATCGCCCGCATTGACGTGTGACCGACCGGTTGAAGTGATATACGGTCAGCAATATTTGAAAAGCTGCTTGTGAGAAGTCGGATATACACTTGCTTCATCACGGGGCATAGCAAAGGGGGTAAAACGATGCGCGGTGGAGGATCATTCAGCATGGACGAGCTCCAAATGTTGCGGGATCTGCCGGCGGTGGCCAACGTATCGAAAGACCGCATCACGTACTCCAACGCTTTCAAACAGGTGTGTGTCATACGGTATCTTGCGGGGGAGTCGCCGACCAAAATCTTCCGCGAGGCGGGATTGCCGCCGGAACTGATTGGGTATAAACGTATAGAACGAAGTGTGGCGCGTTGGAAGGCTGCCGTCCTCAAATCCGTGAGTGGTAGCAGTAACATGAGTAACGGCGAAATCATTACGGAGCTCGTCAACCTGTATGTTCATGCGGTGACGCGCAAGGAGAAACTCGACGACATCGCAGGAATCGCCAATCCCGATAAGGCGAACATTGGAAATGCTCCGCATCCGCTGGACGGGGCGAACGTGTCGGGGGGGGTATATATCCGCTGACGTGCCCGTCCCGTCCGATGCGGCTGCCATCGCCGTGCCGCCTGCACCTCTCAGCGCGAGCAGCGGCCTTGACAGCGAGACGGCGCTTGTCATCATCAAACAACAGGCTCGGCGCATCGACGAGCTGGAACGCGAAAACGAATCGCTCCGTGGCAAGCTGAAAACCTTGGCAAGCTGACTCCACCCGTCGCAAAGCGTTTTTTGGAAAAGATGCGAATCTGCCACATATAGCGCATTTCGCGGTGCGAACAACGGCGGAGATTGTGCGGTTGGCGCGGTAGGGTGTGAACATTATGACTTTTGGGAATACGAAAACCGGAAAAACTGGTACAAGCACGTCCGAAGCGACGGAAACCGCGCAAATCAAATCCGTCGAAAGCCTCGACAAAGACAACGACATGGAACGCGGCCTGAAAAACCGCCACGTCCAATTCATCGCCATCGGCGGCACCATCGGCACCGGCCTGTTCCTCGGCTCCGGCAAGTCGATCGCGCTGACCGGACCGAGCATCATCCTCGTGTACATCGGCGTGGGCCTCATCATGTTCCTGCTCATGCGCGCCATCGGCGAAATGATGTACAGCGACCCAAGCCAGCACACCTTCATCAACTTCATCACCCGCTACCTCGGCCGCGCGTGGGGCAAATTCGCCGGCTGGACGTACTGGATCGTGCTCATCCTGACCGGCATGACCGAAATCACAGCCGTCAGCACGTATTTCGTCACGTTCTTCGGTACGTTCGGCATAGACCTCAAATCATGGAAATGGCTTATCGAACTGTGCTTCCTCGTGGCGCTCACCGGCATCAATCTCATTGCCGTGAAAGTGTTCGGCGAGGCGGAATTCTGGTTCTCCATGATCAAAATCACACTGATTGTGGGTCTGATTGTCACCGCCGTGGTGATGCTGTTCCTCGGTTTCAGCTACCCGGCCACGCATATCGAAGGCGTGGACGGCACGGTTTCCGGTGCCACTGTGAGCCTTACGAACATTGCCGACGGCTTCCAGCTTGCGCCGAATGGCTGGATGAACTTCTTCATGAGCTTCCAGATGGTGTTCTTCGCCTACCAGCTCATCGAATTCGTGGGTGTGACCGTGTCCGAAACCCAGAACCCGCGCAAAGTGCTGCCGAAGGCCGTCAACGAGTTGATCATGCGCATCCTCATCTTCTACGTGGGCGCGCTCGTGGCCATCATGGCCATCGTGCCGTGGCGCAACTTCCACCAGAACGCGGACGGCTCGTTCGGCTCCCCGTTCATCATGGTGTTCAAATACGCTGGCCTCGACTGGGCCGCCGCGCTCGTGTTCTTCGTGGTGATCACCGCAGCCGCGTCGGCACTCAATTCGCTAATCTACTCGGCGGGCCGCCACCTGTACCAGCTTGCGCAGGACTCCGAATCGCCGGCCATGCAGCGCTTCGGCGAAGTGTCGAAACGCAAGGTGCCGGCGAAGGCGATCATCGTGTCCGGCTGTATGATCCTGTTCTCCCCGCTGGTTAACGCGATTCCGGGCGTTTCCGGTGCGTTCGTGCTGTTCGCTTCGGCCGCCAGCGCCGTCGTGATCTTCATCTACATCCTGACGATGCTTGCGCACCGCCGCTACCGTCAAAGCGCCGACTTCCTGCCGGACGGCTTCGTCATGCCGGCATGGCAGGTGTGCGACTGGATTGCGATTGCGTTCTACGTGTTCGTGTACGTCACGCTGTTCCTGTCCGCAGATACGCGCGGTTCCGCGATCGCCGGTCTGGTTTGGCTCGTTGCGTTCGGCGGCTACTGCCTGCTGCACGAGCGCTTCCAGAACCGCGACCTGAAGGCGGCTCTAGGGAAGTAGACGTATTGCCTGTCGCTGCGGTATGCGTGGCATGCGCGTGTTGCGCTACGTGCCGCGCATCCGACGAAAGAGGGTCGGTGGAAACCTTGCGAAAATGTGCGTTTCCACCGACCCTCGTCGTGTAATCGCAATAAAACAGTGCGAAACGTTAGTGCACGAATCGTACGAAATCGGCGCGAATCAGCCGATGTAGTCGGCCTCGTTCGTCGGGCTGGACGGGACGGCGTGGTCCTCCGTAACCTTTCCCAGGCCGGACAGGTACGCTTCACGGCCGGCCTCAATCGCATTCTTGAAAGCGCGCGCCATCAGCGGAATGTTGCCGGCGGATGCGATCGCCGTGTATGCCATCACCGCATCCGCACCCATCTCCATGGCCTCCGCGGCCTGGCTCGGCCGGCCGATGCCCGCGTCGATGATCACCGGAACGTTGGAGTTCTTGATGATCACCTCGATGAAGTCACGTGCGCGCAGGCCCTTGTTCGAGCCGATCATCGCGCCGAGCGGCATCACGCAAGCTGCGCCCGCGTCCTCAAGACGTTTCGCCGCGATCGGGTCCGGGAACATGTACGGCATGACCACGAAGCCCTCCTTGGCCAGCTTTTCCGTGGCCTTGATGGTCTCCTCGTTGTCAGGCAGCAGGTACTTCGACTCGTGCTCGATCTCCACCTTCACGAAGTCCGTCTGGCACACCTCGCGCGCCAGACGTGCGATGCGCACCGCCTCCTCGGCATTGCGCGCGCCGGACGTGTTCGGCAGCATGGTGATGCCCTTCGGAATGTAGTCGAGCAGGTTGTTTTCGGTGGTGCGGCAGCGGCGCAGCGCCATGGTGACGATCTGCGTGCCCGCGTTCTCGATGGTCGCCTTGATGAGGTTCAGGTCGTAACGGCCGGAACCGAGGATGAAACGGCTCGTGAACTTGTGCCCGCCGAGGATCAGCGGGTCGGCGTCTCCTGTGGCGATCTCGTCGTACGCGTGCGCGTCCGGTTCCGGCAGGATCGCCGTGTTCGTGGTGGTGCCGACCAGCTCGTCAAGCGTGGCGTTCGGCGCGGCCGCAACATCGGCTGCTGCGGTGGTGATGGTGTTTTCGGTGCTCATCGTCGGTTCCTTTCGTTGGGGTGTTTGGTGTTGCTGTTGTTGCGATTGCTGTGCTGCTGTTGTGTTGCCGTTGCGTCGCTGTTGTGTTGTGTGCAACGTGCGTTTGTAATCGCAATAAAAATTTCGATTACGGCAGTGGAGTAACGTAGCAGTGCGTCAGGCGTCTTCCTCGCCGAGGATCAGTCGCGTGATCATGTTCGCTTCGTGGCAGGCGACCACGCCCACGCGCGGCGCCATCAGGCCGGCACCCGGCACAGGGGCCGTCTCGCCATCGCCACAGAAGTAGAAGTTCTTCGAAACGCGACGCGTGCTCACCAGGTTGGAGCTGCGGAAGCCGGCCATGCCGGACGCGCTGACGAGCTTCTTGCCCGGCAGATTCTCCAGCACCGCGTTGACGAGCATCGTCTTGTTTTCCGGCACGTCGAACGCCTCGCAGATGATGTCCTCGTTTTCGAACAGCGTCGGCACGTTCTCGTCGGTCACCTTGACGGTGTCGATGGTGATGTCCGTGAACGGGTTGATTTGGCGCAGATTGCTGCGCAGCGCCTCCGTCTTGTACTGGCCGAGGTCCTTCAGGAAATACTGCTGGCGATTCAGGTTCGTCATATCCACGCGGTCGAAGTCGATCAAGTGCAGGTGGCCGACGCCGATGCGGGTCAGCGCCACCGCGATGGTGGAGCCGAGGCCGCCGCAGCCGCAGATGGCCACGTGCGCCGCGTCGAGCTTGTCCTGCGTGGTGGCCGTGTGACGGTCGAGCAGGGCCGCGCGGATCTCCTCGCGGCTGACCAGCGTGGCCGGGTCGGGCTGGTTGTCGAAAGCGTGCTGGCGGGCGTCGATCTGCGCCTGCGATGCGGATGGTTCAAAAGTCATGGTTGTTCTCGTATTCTCGTTTCCGTTCGTATGGTTTGTTTCGCTGCTGTGCTCAGCCGCCCTGCACGAACGTGACGATTTCCAACGTGTCGGTGCCCTTGAGCTGCGTCTGCGCACGCTGGGCGCGCGGCACGATCTCGCCGTTGAGCTCCACGGCCACGCGGTCGGCGCGCAGACCGCGCTGCTCCACTAGTTCGGCCACGGTGATCGGCGTGGCGACGTCCTCTTCCTTGCCGTTGATGATCATTTCGGTTCCCTTCTGTATGTCAGGCCCCACGAGTGCCGTTCCCGCCGAAACGGACGTTCAGAACTGCTTTGTGGGCTTCCGAGCGTCTGCTTCCGGTGAATCGGACATTCACGGTTGGTACGAAAAAAGGGTCGCCGAAGGAACCGTACCCTATGAGGTGGTGCGCCCCTCCGTGACCCTAATCACGCGATATTCGGTTATCGCGAACGGAAATGAGATGCGCCTCGCGGCGCGAACAACCCGTCTCCTTACGGCGGCATTACCCGCATCAAGTCCTCGGTCGAAGCTCGTCGAGCTCCCTCTCAGCCTTTCGGCTCCCGTTCGGTTGTGCCCCTCATCTTCCCGCACCCGCCCGACAACCCGCTCCGCGCTGTTTTGTGCGAGAATGGGTGGCGGATTTTGTGGCGACGGATGTGGCGACGGAAGGGAGACGGTTATGACGACCGCACGAAACATGGGCGAATTGGCGGGATTTGCGATTCCACGGCTCGGCATGGGCACGATGGCGTTGGCGATTGAGGGGCGTCCGGACCGCGATACGGCGATTCGTACGATTCACGCCGGCTTGGACGCGGGCGTGCGATATCTGGACACCGCCTGGTCGTATTACCTGCCAAGCCAACCCGGCACCGGCACCGCCGAAGACCTGGGCTACGGCGAAAAAATGGTGCGCGACGCGCTCGCCAGCTGGGACGGCCCTCGCGATGAAGTGCTGGTCGCCACGAAAACCGGCTATCGACGCACCATGGAGGTTCCCGCTTTTGTTGCTCCTGTGTCCGATTCGCCAGAATCGGACACTCAGGGGCGGGATTCCGAGGGCTGCAGTCGTCGGCCTGGCGGGGAACGCCAGCATTTGCAGGCGGCGGGCAGTCAATACGGGTGGATGGCGGATTCGCGCCCCGAAACCATGATTCGTGACGCCAAGGAATCCGCGCTGCACTTGGGCGTCGATACGCTCGACCTGTTGTATTCGCATGGCCCGGACCCGGAAGTGGCTTATGAGGATCAGGTCGGCGCGCTCAAGCAATTGCTTGACGAAGGCGTGATTCAGTACGCGGGCATCTCCCGTGTTGACAACGCGCAGATCGACACTGCCCGTGAGATGCTTGGCGACAAGCTGATCGCCGTGCAGAACCAGTTCTCGCCCTCGCACCCCGACCCTGAGCATACGATGGAGCACTGCGCGGAACTTGGACTCGCGTTCGTGTGCTGGAGCCCCCTCGGTGGCTTCCTCGACGCGTTCGACCAGCGCGCGTACGACCCGTTCCGCACGGTCGCCGGCAACCACGGCTGCTCCTACCAGCGCGTGGTGCTCGCCTGGGAACTGAGCCGCTACGAGCGGTTGTTCACCATCCCCAGCGCCCGCAATCCTCAGGAGATCAACGATTCCTTCGCCGCCACCGAACTGACGCTCACGCAGGATGAGCTGGCGATGCTGAACGCCTCCGTCGACGCCCGTCGCGGCTGAATTCCGCGCAATACGTACGATTGGCCGCGCCCGATTCCGCACAATAATCGCGATTCGGGCCGCGGCCTTTTTCGTGCCTTCTGTAGCTTGCTCGCTGCAAAATCGCCCTGGGAATAACTTACACTGTAAAATGTTTACACTGTAAGATATTATGACGGCGATTGCGACGGAAGGAGGTGCCGCGTGGGCTTTGAAGAGGAACTGTTCCACGAATTGGCGACCAACACATGGGACAAACGCTCGCGCATGCAGCAGGAGATGGTGAAAGGCGCGAAGGGCGAACCCTTCGCCGTGCAGGAACTCTATAGGAAAGGCCCGCTGACGCCATCGCAGCTCGCCTCTTCAATGAAAACCACCACCGGACGCGTGTCCACACTGCTGTCCGCGTTGGAGAAAAAAGGCCAGATCACACGCGAATCCGACCCCGACGATCGCCGTGTGGTGCACGTGAACCTCACCGAAGCCGGCAGGGAACGCGCCGAACGGCAGCGCGAAAGCATGCGCGAGGCGATCTGCTGGATCTTCTCGCAGATGGGGGAGCGCCGCGCGCGCGAATTCGTTGAGCTCACCGAGGAATTCACCACGTACATGTCGCTGTGCATGCCCGGCAAACCGCGCCCCACGGCGGACGAGGTCAAAGCCGCGTTCTCAGGAAACGCACAGGAAGACGCGTAGTATCTTACGCTGTAAATAATTCACAGTGTAAGTAATCGCAATCCAGTAATCGCAAAAACCGCGAAAAATCGCAAAAACTAATCGTAAGAAAACAAGCAAAACACAAAACGTAAGAGAAGGAACCAAGCATGCTTCGCATCGTACGATACCTCTCCAAAGCGGAGATCGGTCAGATGCTCGTCGCGCTGGTCAGCATCGTCGGTCAGATCTGGCTTGACCTGACCCTGCCGGATTATATGGCCGACATCACGCAGCTCGTCGAAACCCCCGGCAGCGAAATGCACGACATCTGGGTGGCCGGCGGCAAAATGCTGCTCGTCTCGCTCGGCTCGGCGGCCTGCGCCGTCGTCACCGGCTTCATCGCCGCGCGCGTGGGCGCCTCGTTCAGCCAGCGCCTGCGTTCGCTTGAATTCAACAAGGTGGAAAGCTTCGGACCGGCGGAAATGAACCGTTTCTCCACCGCGTCGCTCATCACCCGCTCCACGAACGACATCACGCAGATCCAGATGTTCATCACCATGGGCCTCATGATGATCGTCAAAGCGCCGATCATGGCCGTGTGGGCCGTGTGCAAGATCGCGAACAAAGGCCTTGAATGGACGTTCGCCACTGGCATCGCAGTAGCCGTACTGCTGGCGGTGATCGGCGTGATCATGAGCTTCGTCATGCCGAAGTTCAAGGCCATGCAGCGCCTGACCGACAACATCAACCTCGTGGCGCGCGAGAACCTCACCGGCCTGCGCGTGGTGCGCGCGTACAACGCCGAGGAGTACCAGGAAGCCAAGTTCACCGAGGCCAACAAGGAACTCACCGAGACCCAGCTGTTCACCAACCGCGCCATGGCCATCATGATGCCGTTGATGAACACCGTCATGAACGGTCTGATGCTGGCCGTCTATTGGATCGGCGCGTACCTCATCGACGCTGCCGAAGCCGTCGACAAGCTCACCACCTTCTCCAACATGGTGGTGTTCTCCAGCTACTCCATCCAGGTCATCATGAGCTTCCTGCTGCTGAGCATGGTGTTCGTGCTCTGGCCGCGCGCCGACGTGTCCGCGCAGCGCGTGCTCGAAGTCATCGACACCGAGCCGATGGTCACCGACGGCACGCAGGACGCGGGCAAGCCGGGCGAGGAAGGCGAAATCGAATTCCGCAATGTGAGCTTCGCCTACCCCGACTCGCGTCACGCCATGCTCGAAGGCGTCAATTTCAAGGCGAAGAAGGGTCAGACGGTGGCGTTCATCGGCTCGACCGGCTCCGGCAAATCGTCCCTCATCAACCTCGTGCCGCGTTTCTACGACGCCACGCAAGGCGAGGTGCTCGTCGACGGCGTCAACGTGCGCGACTACAAGCTGAAGGCGTTGCGCGACAAGATCGGCTACGTGCCGCAGCAGTCGTTCCTGTTCAAGGGAACGATCGCCAGCAACGTCGCGTACGGAGATACGGACCGCGACGACGACACCGTGCGCCGCGCATGCGACGTCGCGCAGGCGACGGAATTCATCGACAAAAAGCAGAAGAAGTACGATTCCGGCATTTCGCAGGGCGGTTCCAACGTTTCGGGCGGGCAGAAGCAGCGTCTGTCGATCGCACGCGCCGTCTACCGTCATCCGGAAATCCTGATCTTCGACGATTCCTTCTCCGCGCTCGACTTCAAAACCGACCGTGCCGTACGTGACGCGCTCGAAAAGGAAGCGAAGGATTCCACGAAACTCATCGTCGCGCAGCGCATCGGCACCATCATGAATGCCGACCGCATCATCGTGCTCGACGACGGCAAAGTGGTCGGCCAGGGCACGCACGAGGAACTGCTCGACACGTGCGAAGTGTATCGGCAGATCGCCGAATCGCAGTTGAGCGAAGACGAACTGAAGCGCTGAAAGGGGGAGACATGCCAAGAGGAATGGGACGCGGCCGTGGGGCCGTGGAAAAGCCGAAGGACTTCGGCGGAGCGATGAAGAAGCTCGTGAAATTCTGCAGCCGGTACATTCCGGTGATGATTCTCGCGCTGGTTCTGGGCGCTGCCGGCACGGTGTGCCAGATCATCGGCCCGGACAAGCTCAAGGACATGACCAACGAGATTACGAAGGGTCTGCCGGCCATGGTGCACGGCAAGCCCGTCATGAATTCGATCGATATGGACGCGGTGTCGCGCATCGCATGGCTGCTCGTCGCGCTGTACGTCGGGTACGCGCTGCTGAGCTACCTGCAAAGCTGGCTGATGGCCAACGTCACGCAACGCACGGCACAGCAGCTGCGTGAGGCGATCAGCCAGAAAATCAATCGCCTGCCGCTGAAATATTTCGACAAAGTCAGCTACGGCGACGTGCTGAGCCGCATCACCAACGACGTCGACGCGATCGGACAGACGCTCGGCCAGTCGGTCGGCTCGCTGATCACTTCGATCACGCTGTTCTTCGGCGCGCTCATCATGATGTTCTACAACAACGTGACCATGACGCTGTGCGCCATCGGCTCCGCGCTGCTCGGCCTGATCATCATGGGCGTGATCATGAAGGTGTCGCAGAAGTACTTCACCCGCCAGCAGGTGGCGCTCGGCGACGTCAACGGCCACGTCGAGGAAATGTACACCGGCCACACCGTGGTCAAGGCATACTGCGGCGAGGAACGCTCCATCGAGCAGTTCGAGAAGTACAACAACGACCTGTACGTCTCCGGCTGGAAAAGCCAGTTCCTCTCCGGCCTGATGATGCCGCTCATGAACTTCATCGGCAACTTCGGCTACGTAGTCGTGTGCGTGGTGGGCGCGGCGCTCGCCATGGACGGCAAGATCGAATTCGGCGTGATCGTGGCGTTCATGATGTACATCCGCCTGTTCACCCAGCCGCTGTCGCAGTTCGCGCAGGCCTTCCAGAACCTGCAGCGTTGTGCGGCCGCCTCCGAGCGTGTGTTCGGCTTCCTCGACGAGCCGGAACTGGCCGACGAAACCGGCAAGCAGGCGCTGCTCGGCGTCGGCGCGGACGGCAAGCCGCAGCCGGTGCGCGGCGACGTGGAATTCAGCCACGTGCGCTTCGGCTACGACGCGGACAAGACCATCATCAACGACTTCTCCGCGTCCGTGAAGGCCGGCCAGAAGGTGGCTATCGTCGGCCCGACCGGCGCCGGCAAGACCACCATGGTCAACCTGCTGATGCGCTTCTACGAGATTTCCGGTGGCACGATTTCGATCGACGGCATCGACACCAAGTCCGTGCCGCGCTGGAACGTGCACGACCAGTTCTCCATGGTGCTGCAGGACACGTGGGTGTTCCGTGGAACAGTGCGTGAAAACATCGCGTATTCGAAGAAGGACGTCACCGACGAGCAGATCGTGGCCGCATGCAAGGCCGTCGGCCTGCACCACTACATCATGTCGTTGCCGAACGGCTACGACACCGTGCTCGACGACAAGGCGTCGCTTTCCCAGGGCCAGCGCCAGCTGCTGACGATCGCGCGAGCGATGGTGGAGGACGCGCCGATCCTGATCCTCGACGAGGCCACCTCATCCGTCGACACCCGTACCGAAGAGCTGATTCAGAAGGCGATGGACGCGCTGACCGTGGGCCGCACGAGCTTCGTGATCGCGCACCGCCTGTCCACCATCCGCGACGCCGACATGATCCTGGTGATGAACGGCGGCGACATCGTGGAACGCGGCACGCACGAGGAACTGCTCGCCAAGGGCGGCTTCTACGCCGACATCTACAACAGCCAGTTCACGCTGGCCGAGTGAGGTTGGTGTGCTGACTCGCTAAAAAATCCGGAGGGACCACCCCTCCGGATTTTTGCGTTTTAGCTTCGGCATTTTTATTGTGTTGCTCTGACGGGACAGCGGATTTACCATTGAGGTGACTGACGTCAATCGATTGACGTATTTGAAAATCACAAAGAAAGTGGGCAGCCATGAAAAGCATCGAAATCGGCAAATCGGCAGTGGTCGCATCGCAGGCGGCGCTCGGCGTGATGCGCATGGACGCGCTGGATGCGGACGCTGCGGCAGAAGTCGTGCGTACGGCCGCCGAGCATGGAGTCAACTTTTTCGACACGGCGGACATCTACGGATTCAACGTCAACCACGAC